>Ga0214543_1005199_pt1 | contig 24120 bp, 10 predicted proteins | sample CNSS2metaG_FD_160094 | JGI IMG/M metagenome (GOLD analysis project Ga0214543, IMG submission 160094) | Root nodule microbial communities from cowpea collected in UCLA plant growth center, Los Angeles, California, USA - CNSS2 | ecosystem: Host-associated > Plants > Roots > Nodule | place: USA... | reverse complement strand
TAATAACACATTTATATATATATATATATATATATATATATATATATATATATATATATATGTATATGTATACTACTAAAAAACATTATGAGTCTTCATTCAGTAATGGTGGTCGGATTCTTATCCCACGTAGATTACTTCTAGATACTCTGGAGGCATTGATGTGTGTCCAAGATTAGTTATGGACCAACATGGAAGGTAATGAAATTAACACTTTTACTTAGATATTTTAATCAAGTGATTGTTAGAAATTTTTAATGAACTTCTTATGTTTTCAGGCTCTTCTAGATTAAAATTGGACAACATGAAACTTTATAAAATGTTGCAAGATGTGGACATTGATGAAATTAGTAATTTCTTTAATATTTCATTCAAAAATAAACTACGATATAAATTGTTAGTGATTTTTTATTTGTTTGTTTTTCAAGAATCAATCGGAGAAGGTGGACTTGTTGATCCAAACACTAATTATGGTTAAATATTTATTTTTTAAAATATTTTTGTAAATAACAACGGGTACCCGTGGATATGAAAAAAATAGGCGGGTACCCGCATAACGGATACCCGACGGATATGGGTACGGGTACGGGGCGAATATTTATCCAGCGGGTAGGGTACGGGGGAACTACTACCCGTACCCTACCCGCCCCGTTGACATCCCTAATGGGAATACAAGGAAGATCCACCAGCAAAAGACTAGCCGAGACTTAGGTCAGTAAGAGAGGTTGAATCTTAAGTGAGAGAGAACGAGTATAAGAGAGTCTGTATTCTTTGATAATACTAGATGTATTTAAAGGGCATTTTGGGTCATGGATCTATGTGATAAAACATGTAATGTAATATAAAACAATATGAGTACAAATAACAACATACCTCAAATAAGCAATAATAAATAATAATGTGATACCTTATTTGATATACCAAATATCCTGTAAATATTTAATATCAAGGAGTATCAAGATGTAATCAAACTACCGAGATTTGTCATAATTATCATTAATATGTGAATATTTGCCCCAATAGATGTATCTTATAATATTATATTTTGTTATCTTTTTGGTGACGAGGCTAATTGGGCCTTATTGGGTTGGGTCGCATTACTTAACATCATCTATTAGGTCGAGTAGGTACATAAGTCTCCTTAGTCTTGGGAGTTTGATTGGTGTGTAAGGCGTGCTTGTTGCGGCACTGATTGGCTTCTTGGCTGAGCTATGGCTAGCTTTTGTAAGTTGTCTCGATGTGAGCTTCATCAAAGCCTTATCTCCAAGTTAAAGTATTAGGCTTTAAAGATTCGAGTTGTTGCATCATTGTTTGAATATTAGGAGTTCTGATAAGAGGGAGATTTTGATGGGAGAGAAAGGAGATCAATCACTTTACTCACCATTGAAAGGAAATTGTTTTTTATATGAGCTTATGCGTCATTCTTAAGTGTCTGAGATAGCTCTCGAATGACTTTTCATTCAAGCTTATGTGTTATTCTTAACGTCTCTGAAATAACTCTCCAATGCGTTATTAACTCTTAAGTAAGCACATATGTGGATTTACAGTTTACTCAATAAGGCAATCGATATAAATGGTTCCTGCTGAACTTTAAGTAAAATGGATATGTAATGTGCAAATCAGTGATGATTTCATAGTTATGAAGTCAATAGTAGGCACATATTTTCATTTGAAGTTTACTCAATAAATCAATCGGTCAATATCATCCATCCTCAACTATAACTACAAAAGGTAACTAATGTGCAAATCATAAACCATGAGTTCGTATATATTAAGTTTTAAGTAAGCAAATATGTGTTTATAGTTTACTACATAAGCTAACACCAATATGTGAACCAAATTGAGGATCAGAAACTATTTCGTGAGGACACTGGCTTAGGCTGTATCTGAGGGGTCCTTAAATGAAATTTAATAATTTTTAGGATATATAATAAAGTATTTTAAACACAATCTTATACATCCACAAACTTCTGAAATTTTACTTTCATAGTGATATGCAAAGCGCCAAACCCAACTGGGTTACACAAATTCAATACACTAACTTAATTATAAGACTTAATGAAGAAAAGATGTGGGTGGAAGCATTTCACAAACAACAACAACCAAAATAACAACACAAAAGGTTAACTCCAACCTAAACAACCCACACTTCAAATAAGAACCCATCTACAATCTTTCTTTTTACGGACATAATCATCATAACCAATATGAAAAAATAAATAAAATTTACCACTATGAAGCTTTCGAAGAAACGAGCTCGATTACATTCCACAACAAAGACCAAAGCCAATGTCTAAAACCACTAGTGTGACCATGCTCTTACACACTACAACAAAAATTGCTCATTTCCACACAAATGGATATGGAGACCGAACCAACAAACCTTTCATGTACAATGAAAAAAACTATACCTTTGTGACGAAGAAAAAGAAGGGTTTTTACATTAATATGGATCGAAGAAGGAAAACAGAGTTGGACGACGAAGATCATGAATTGAGGACTACGAAGAAGCTATTCTCAACTTCAATAATGTGCACTCACGTTTTCGAGCTCTCTGCCGCTTTCTTTCAAAGAATGCACATGTAAAAATTAAAAAAAAAAAAGAAGATAAAGATACTTAATCAGGTACCACGTAAAATTGTGAGAAAAATTATCGATATCTATATCTTAAAATAAATATCTGTATTTTAAAATATGATTATCTTAATATCATTAGTAATACCGACGAAATTTTCAATATTTAAGACACTGGTTTAGAATATGCCGAAGATATTCAGGGAATAACAGTGTAAGTGTACAGTATTAACTGTCAACCGTTAGATTGCAATAATAAAAGAAGCTGTCACAAAAAATGAAAGAAGTTATTAAAATAATAAAAGAAAAGAAAGTAAGATTTTGCACTTCGTCTTCCTACTCACTCGTCAAACTCTTCACGCTTCCTCTGCTTTTCGTTTCTGGCTTGCAGTTGAAACACTCTCTTCTCGCATCACGTGATTCTTCTTCTGGTACGTCAAATGACGACGGTGTCGTTTTCATCGTTTTCGTTACTCTTTTATCGATTTGATTTGTATTCCTTCAATCCAACTTCGTTTGTTGCTTGCACCAGAAATTTTGCGCTACTTTGTTCTAGGAAATGTTCCTCAGTCGGATAGAAAAAGCTTGTTAAAGACGTTAATGACATGTGTGTCGAGAATAATTTTATTAGCTACTGTTTGATTCGGATTCCAAATTCCAAAATTCTAGTATTGGTTTCCGATTTTTGAGATCTCACGGAGCAGAACTAGATTCGGTTTTTAAGTTTATCCGTTTATACCGCAGCGATCCTTGAGCGTGAAGATTTTCAACAAACAATCCTCGTTAATTTATTATTTGTTATCATATTCTTTTACTGCGAAGAACGTTCTTAAAAGAGGCACCAGTGAGAAGTGTAGATCGCACGATTGAATCCTGTGAAGTAGGGATGGGGAGGAGGAACATACGTTTTTTAACATTTTTTAAAGGATTTATGATCATATATCGAGAATTTGGTTTTCGAAGAAGTTGATGGTATTATAATATTATGATATTATGTTTGGCCGACCTAACTTTTGTTTTTATTCTTTTACTATTAGAGATGTGGGTTCACCCTTTAAGTGGTCTTCAATTTGATCTCTCTTGCTTCCATTTTTTTTTTAATTAAACAACAAAAATAAAGAATTCAACACTGATGGTCATTGTCGACGTTCTTGAAAGCCACCTGACATTCGTTGCATTATAGAGATGTAATAATCAAACCATATATTTTTCTTTAGCTAGAAAAGAACTTATGCTTTTTAAGTCCTTTTCCCCCTATATGCTGTTGTGTTAGCTTGCAACTTTTGGGAATTAAAAACTGTTTGCTGCGGCGTATCTTAGCTTTTCTTACAAAAGCTGACTATTCGGTTTGTCTGTTTAGGTTATCTTTTCTTTAAACATCACAAAGGCGTATAGCTTTGCATTTTATAAATCCGGCTTGGTGCCCTCTTTGGTAACTCTTTTTTGTTGTTTTCTTTTTTATGTAATTGCAGGTATGGATAATGCTGCAGGTCAAATTCTCTATCCTTTGCACCGATGCAAAACTGTTCACCTGGTTTGTTGCAATTTTATCCTTCAATCATATTTGTTTTTCTCAATATTTTTAAAATGAACTGGTGAAGGTACTGGCTTATGGTTTACTCGTTTATTTCATAAAAGGCTAGTAAGATCAATTCATACATGTACCGCATACATGCTTTATCTGTCAAAAAAAATTTTAAATAACTAAAAAATTTAAGACAAAGTTATTCAAATTAGTCATCCATTTTCAACGGGCTCTTCACTGAAGTTTCATTCCTTCTTTTTCCAAGTTATTCGAATCACTGACATTCACAGATTTCCCAGTGCAAGCAACTTACTCGTTCCAGTTTTTTATTGCTTTTCCTCTTTAATATATTGGGATCTTTCAAAAAGTAAGGATGAGTACATGGAATTCAGTTCATGCAGACTAAATTCCTTAAACTAGGTATTTCAGTCACAGATCTTAGAACATCTTCAATGAAAGAGTAATAGTCACAATCTTAAGTTTAAAGCATAGGTCTTATAAGAAATTCACATTGGAGGATTCTAATGTGACATGGGAAGGTCTTAAAGACCTTGAGAAATAAAAAAAAAATGCTTTTCACCATGGAAAGATTGTACATGTTTAAAGTGTAAATAAAATATTTTAAAAGTATAGGTCTTATAAAAGCTTTCAAAAAAAAGATTTTAAAACTGATGTGGTAAGAAGGGGCCAAAGTAAAGTAAAATAAGATCAAATGGTATGACTCTTAAACTGAAAATTACCATAGATGTTGTGCATGGTTTACTCTTCCTCTTGAGATAATTCATCATTTGGATCACTTTCTATGGCATTAATGTCTTGTAAACTTTTGTACACAGGTTAGACATGCTCAGGGAGTTCATAATGTTGCAGGAGAGAAGAACCATGATGAATACATGTCTTACGATTATTTTGATGCACACCTAACCCCTCTCGGTTGGAACCAGGTAGTTGCTAGGCAGATTTATTTAACGTCATGTTTTCGAGTATTTCTGGTTGGTTTTAAAGTTACGCAGAATTCCTCTCAAAGTGATTTCCTATCAAAGAAACAATTAGTCAATAACAATGTTCTTTATCCACTTATTTCCTTCCCTGGTCAATTGTTGGTCGTTAAACGTCGCTTTGTGGCTCTGACAGGTTGATAATCTGCGAAAACATGTAAAGGCAACTGGACTTTCGAAAACTGTCGAACTTGTTGTGGTTTCCCCATTGTTAAGGTATAACTAAATTGTTATTTGGAATTTTCCTGTGATATGTATCACTTTGATTCTGTTATTTCTTTTATGGTCTTGTTGAAAATTTACATCTGAACAAGTGTGTAATATGAACCATGTCTGGCAATGATGTTTATTGGTAAGATAAGTTGAAAGAATGTGTGTTATCTATTGTTCTATATAAACATATTTATGAAATGTGTAAAAGGTCCTTCACAAAGCAGGGACGAGATATGTTACCATCAGACAACTGTGGATATAACACCAGAAATTAGCCAGAATGACAGAATATTAGGACATAGTTTGTAAAAACGTAAATGTATTATTGGTTGGTCATGTATGAACAGGTTATTATGGTTTCTTCTGCAACCTGACTTGTAACAATAGAACATAAATATTGGGATAATTAGGGAAACTATCTGACATTAGTTTTTGAATTTCAACACATTGTGTCTGCCGGTCTGTTATATTGGTGCTTGTATATTTATTTCTGACTCATGTTACTGTAATGTCTTTCATGTTCTTCTTTCGTTTAAATCATGATCACAATATGAATTTTAGGAAGGGACTTCTAATATCTCTTTAAATTTAAGAGAAGTTGGAAACAATATCAGCCATATCTTTTATGTTTTATGTTTGGATTCTTTAGTTTAATTATTGATGTTGAGATAGAATTTGACCTAGTTGATACGATAAATTGATGGTATGTGTGAAGAAATCTTTTTTAAATGTCTTTCATTTAGTGAGAAAATAGAATCCTTATGTGTTTAGAGCTATTGTGAATTGAAATTGCTAATTATTACATTACAGGACCATGCAAACAGCAGTTGGAGTCTTTGGTGGTGAAGTATACACTGATGGGATTAGTGAACAACCTCTTATGGTGGAAAATGTCGGACAGAGTGATCATCTTGCAGTTTCTAGTCTGAACTGCCCTCCATTTATAGCGGTGGAGCTTTGCCGAGAGCAAATAGTATGTTACTATGCAATGAGGATTATAAATAAATGCTACACAACATGATAAGTACTGTCTTGCTTTGCAGTTTGGGTGATTGAATAAACTGATTTACATAAATCATTCCCTAGGGTTCCTAAAATTAAAAAAATACAGATAAACCACCTGAGTTTACAATTTGGCTACTAGACCATTGACCGTCATCTCGAGCTTTAACACTGCTCAAGGAAAATGATGAACATTGTGTCTTCCAGTCTCATCTTTTCGAGCATTTTCTGTGTGTTCCTTTACTGAATAACTTCAAATCATTATATAAGCTTTCCGAGAGTTTAAAACGGCCCCAAAAAGTTATACTTGGTTCAAATATTGCCCAGTTATGTTTGTTCTTATGTTACGTCTGATTATGACATCTCCAACAAGGTCTCCTGAATTCTTAAACTGTTCAAAGTTGGTTGGTTTATTGTAGTATGTAGTGAATATGGCTTCTTTGAATTATTTTATAATCTGCTGTTTGCACTGTATAAACTTTTTGAATAGCCGTTTCATTAAACAATTAGTAGAGGTTACTTATTTCTGTGTATATATGTATGTGGCCAATGAACTTGTAACTAGCGACAAGATTTAATTAAGACGAGGAGGGAAAAAAAATTGAAATACCTCCCTCGTATCGTTTTAAATTCATTCGCTATACAAATAATGCTTTATTTTTGTAATACAGGGAGTTCATCCTTGTGATAAGAGAAGAGCCATCAGCGAGTACCGGAATATGTTTCCAGCAATTGATTTTTCACTTGTAAGTGTTTCTTTTAACAATCAAGTTTGTTCTGATGCACACTGGTTGCCAAAAGATAAATAGAAGAACATGGTTGAACAAAATTCATGCTTAATGTGAAATATGTTTAGATTGAGAGTGAGGAAGACATTTTGTGGAAACCCGACGTCAGAGAGAAGGTAGAAGCAGTTTCGGCTAGGGGCCTGAAGTTTTTGGAATGGTAAGCGGGATTAAATAATTTTATGCATGTTTCTTGTCAATCACTATGCATATTTAACAGAAAGATTAATCTTGCTGAACAAAAAGGTAGGCATAGAACAAAGAGGCACGAGCAAACACAAATTAAGCTTCTTTCATATTTGCATAATTTAAATTCAAAAAGAAAGATGTATTGGTTTGGATGACTTCGAGTGTTTGCTGAGATTTTTGCCTTGTTTTTTTTGCATTGCATCTGAAACACTTGTTTGCAGTTTCTGTGGCCTCATATTTAGATTTTAAAGAATGTGAGAATGTGACTTAGAAATGAGGTCAAAATCTACATTTTAGATGGTTCTCACATTCTTACCTTTTCTCTCCCAGCTTGAATATGTTTTACACAATTATTTGTTGCAAGTGTCATCTAGCAGCAGAAGTGTTACAGCCAAAAGATCTGACATCTTTTTTTGGTTCAGGTTGTGGACACGTAACGAGAAGGAGATAGCAGTTGTTACCCACAGCAGTTTTCTGTTTAATACCCTTCGTGCTTTTGGAAAAGATTGTCACCCGAATATAAAGAGTGAAATATGCAAACAGTAAGTATTTCCCTTAACTAATCGATAATGGTTGGATAATAAAAAATAAAGTATGTTTTGAAAAGGTCTCCTGAACACTAAGAATCAATTATAATCATTCAAGAATATGGTAACCTTAACTAATTGTTTGTAAGCCCTACAAGTGTTCGACTTTCATTAGACTGATTGACAATTCTGTTTTACAGCTTTACAAATTGTGAGCTGCGTTCAATGGTCATCATTGATAGAGGGTGAGCATTTTACTTTCACAACACAACTTCTATTCAATCTTACGCACAAAATTCATTTGAGTATTTATACCTGCAGTATGATTGGATCAAGTGAATCAACTACTAACTATCCTGGCAAGATTCCTCGTGGCCCTGATGTTCCCAGTGAAGCTGCAGACTAGAAACATTCTGGGATTAGGCGGAACAAACCTAGCTCCTATTTGTCATCATTAGTCCTCTACTGGAATTTTCATTAGTATAATATGATTCCTTCTTACTTGCATTTACTAGCAAGGATTCAATTTTTTGTTTCACCGGAACAAACTCAATCATAGGATCATTTTCAAAATTCCTTTTTCGGGGCATTGTTATTGTTTTGTTTTTAATGTACGAATCAAGTGACATTATTCAAGGGATTGATTGCTAGATTCTTAGATGACTAAGATGAAGGTATTAACTTGGTTTAGTATTATGGAACATAAGAAAGTATGTGTATCCTTATTTGTATGAACAAGACGTGCAGATTATTTGTGTGTACACTTGATCATATTTGAGAGTTATAACCATTGTATTCGATGTTTAATCAACTCAACATTTGTGAAATTTGTAGTTGAATTTGTGTACAATCATGCATAACAAAATATTTATACTAATGCAATTTTTGGTTAAGGAATCATATAACTATCAGAATGTTTGTTAGCAGCTGAGTACATTAGAGGATCCCCTTTTAAGTTGTCTTCGAGAGAATCTCTTTTTGGTTGTTTCCGACAAAATCTCTTATCGGTTGTTTTACAAATGACTCAGTTCACTTGAGAGAATTCATCAACTCACAAATTTTCTCTTCCACTTTTTATATAAATTTTCTGACACTCATGTCACTCATACAGACTTATACCCGCATTTATCTTCTTTATCTATATACATATCTTTCATCTACATCTTTTCTCTTCATCTTCTTCATTCACATTCTTTTTCATTGTTTCCTTTCTTCACATTCATTTTCTTAATCCACCGTATTTTTTTTCATTTATATTTTTATTTTATTAAAAATGGACATTGTATTTCTTTATTAAATTATTGTCATTAACATCGAATAAACCGACACAAATTAACTTAATATTAAAAATAAATTTTGTTTTAACATTAACTAAGTCAAAACCAAATTAAATAAATTTTGAAATAAAAACATATTAACGTCGACTTAACAACTATTAAATTATTTAAATTGAAAAATTAATAACAAATTAGTGTCTACTATGTCAACACTAATGAATTTGTCTACTGCACCAAGAACCAAGACTATATACGATTTTAAAAACTGAATCAAATTAGATTGACTAGTTGTTTGGGGAATCGATAATGTTATTAGTTTAGACTAATCGGAAAAAAAAATCGTGTATTTAGTTGGACAAAAACTTAATTTGAACCGTCTTTTAGATTATTTCCTTTTAAAGTTATAATCTAAATCTTTTAAAATAAAAACAAAGGCTTATTGATGAGATTTTCTGTATACTTTAATCGTTTTGACTTAAGATACGTCATTCACTAAAGAGTAAAATTCTATTAATTTTAAATGCGACTAATTAAGTTTTATTCTATTTGGCGGGCAACACTATTATTTAATCCTTTAAACTAATTTTTTTTTTATATTGTAACATATACAATATGATTAATTTATGTTTTACTTTGTTAGTTAGTATTATAATTCATTTATGTATTTGATTTATTTTAGTTTTTATATTTGTTTTTTACTTAAATGAGTTTTAATATTCGTTAAAGAGAGTTAATGTTGCCCTTTTGTTCAATTGGCATAAAATCGTTCGGAAAGTGATCACGTGTTAGCATAATAAAGTGTTTAATTAGTAATTTTGTTCTCAAATCTTGGTTTAAGATTCATTCTTGTCCTTGTAATTTTTTCTAATCTCAATTGATTAGATAGAGATAATGTGACCTCTTCCATGAAGTCAGTATTAACATCGTTGAAAGAGATCTGTGTGAATTCAAACCCTGCTTTCTCTTTCCAATCCCTTCTTCTTCGGTGGCCATCTATCGAGATGGTCTCCTTTAGATCCAATATCACATATCCAAGATCTTCATATGTCTATTATATCATTGGAGATAAACAAAAGTGATAAGGAAATAACAACACAACACAACATCCAAGAATACCAAAATAGGTTGCAGAAATATAATTCTCCAAAATTTGTAAAAATATATGAGGAGAAGCAACAATAGAAAATGACATTAATAGTCACAAAAGATAACACCAATATTTTTAGCGTGGAAAACTTTCTTGATGCGAGAAGTAAAAATTTCACATACACAAGCTAGTCAATTAAGATGTACTAATATCAAACATGGGTACAAGAGAGTCAAATCAAAAGCAGGAACAAGTGCGTACAATCAACCAATATATCAAAGCAACAATGCTCTCTACTTTGAAGAATAAAGAAATAGAAACCTAAGATAGAGCACCACTTTTCGAGACTAATTTCTCTAACCACATACCTCGAATTGATAATGGTCAAAATAAGAAACCATATACCGTAAACCTGCCGTCAAAATTTTAGCCAATCCAATGGTGAACGAAGTGAGAATCACAATTTATTGAGGTGACTTGGTGAATATGTCAAGAATTTTTCTCTCTCTTTTCTTTCTCCAAAAGACTATGAAAATAACACTCTCTTGGACCTAAAAAACTCCTAACCCCTCTCCACTTAAATTAAGTGGATTTGACTAGGTTGGACTTTTTAGACACATAGTTTGGACTTTTTAGACACATAGTTTGGAGTCCAACCCAACAACATGAACTCAATTGTGACTTTTGGGTTCGATCTTAGAATTCGTGGAGGACAACACTGATAGAAAAGATACCTCATTGTCTCAGTGTAAAAAATATAAGTACTCAATTAAGTCAGAAGAAAAATATATAGACTAAATTACTAATTTTATTCAACCTTTCAAATAATGTTAACACCAAACTAAAAAAGAAAAAAAGAAGAAGACCACACTAACTCTATTTATTAAGACTCAATCGAATAAAAAACAAATATAAGATAAAAAAAATAATAAAAACCTAAATATAAAGAACAAATTATCAATTAAGTCTTATATCAACTATTATATAAGATATTATATAAGATAGTATTTGGTGTCATACTTAGTCACATTTTCAATAAACTCTTCCTCCTAACAAGTCAAACAATGAACTCCTCTCCTCTTAACAAGTCAAACGAATCTTATAAACCAATTCGCATTTTTTTTAAGCAACAACCGATTCATATATTAATTGTAAACTAATTTTTTAATATTAAAGTGGTTCTTTTATATATTTATACACGAGATTAGTAAAATAAATATACTAAATATTATAACAACATTTTTAAGGCAACATTGGAACATCCTATTTTAACCCATTCCCAATAATTTTATATTAAAGTAAGATGTTCCATAAATTACTTCTGTAGATAGTATTTTAGTAACTATTGAAATTTAACAAATTTATAATTAATTATATTATATATCCCGGCATTTTATTTCTGATTAAAAGTAGCTATCTTCACAAATAGAATATGCAATTCTATATTTCTATACTTCAGTCTTTTTTTTATTAACCACTAAATTTTATTGTTAGCATAGTTCTAATTTTCAAAACTTGAGTAAGCTATAATAAACCACCCCTTTTAAGGTGTTCATAAAGTTGTTAAGAAAGAAACTCCCGCTCCTTCTACTCTAAATTTGTTTTCGGGGAATACATTAAAAAAACACAAATGGACCCACTCAAATTCTATTCTTTAGATTTTGATTAGGTTTGACTCTTCAATTTTTTCAACATATAAAAGTTAATAGGTTTATAAAATATGTTTTAAAAATGTTGGTATATTTTATATATTTAACGTCTTAAACTTTTATGTCTTCATAAATATTTTTTAAAGTTAAATATGAAAAAAATTATGTTTCATCCTAAATTATGTTATAAATTATCCTGTCCCTTGTTTTTATGAAAATCATTTATTTGTAATATGAAAAATATTTTATATGTAATTTGTTGGAAAAGATTTTTTAGATCACTTTTACATTAATTAGGTATGAAATAATTTATAATTTAATTTAATAATAAAATAACTTTTTATAATAATTTGAGGATAAAAAAATTATTTAACTCAAACTTTTGACATCTAGTGCATATTTTAGACATCCACAACATGTTTTGAATGAATTTTGTTACATGAGAATTATATTGGTAGTATTGGAATATAATTATGAGTTTAAGTTATTAATAAATAAAAAGCAAAAAATTAAACATTATATAAAAATAAATTCATAAATTCATTATTTTAAGATATATAAATTGCAAACGGTGTTGATTCTATGGATTATATATTATTGTTATTGCAACTAAGTAGTGTGAGTGTTGTTGAAAGACCCATGAAATGTGCGGCATGAAAAGATTATGGGACCTCCGTATGTGGAGTACAATTTTGTGAAGAAACAAAAATGGAAAACAAAGAGGTCCACTTACATGCTATAATGTTTTTCATGTGGGAGATTTCGTAACCAAATCCCACCAAACTTCGACCGGAATTTAAATATTTATGGTTAAAAAGATGTATAGAATCTCGTCGAATAATTTTGATTTTCTCCTATCCGAGTCAAATATAATTTTAAAATATTAACTTTAAAATAATTTTACGCTTTAAAATATTTATTAGTCTGATCTTTATAATTTCAGAAATTTCATTACACTATTTTATCGTTGCTAAAAGGTTAATTATGTTTTTAATTCTTAATTTTTAATAAATTTAAAATTTATTTTTATTCAAAATTTTAATATATATTGATTTTCAAACTTTAAAAATATATAAATATAATCATATATAATCATTTACAATAATTGATCTAGATCATTAATTATGTGGACGTTAAAATAATATATTTAAAATTTATATATTTTATCACTTCACTAATACAATAAAAATATATTGATAATTTAATATAATAATAACAATAAAAAAATCATATATTTCTAATAATTTTGTTTTATACTTTTAAATTATTGAATCCATCTTTCAGTTATATTTTTTTTAATGTAAATAATTATGTTTTGTGTAATAAATTTAAAATTTTCCAGTAGATTTTTATATTTCACTTAGTAATTATAAAATCTCAACTAAAGAACAACAAAGATAATTTACTAAATAAATTCACTCAACAAATTTTATTTTACTCACCTAATGAACTCTATTATAAATTATATCTTTTGATTAAACTATACAAACTCTAATTGATTTAAACATTGGTGTATATAATGTGTTTAGGTATATATAGATTTTATATGACATATTTTATTGAATTGGTAGATGATATATTGGATTTGATTGTTTAATTCGCATATTTATGACGCTTAGGCCTACTTAGTTTGTGAATTGTGTGTATTAAGACATCTTAGTTTTCGTGAGTGTCTAAATTATGTAAGTTAGCACCTTAAGTAATAAAAAAAACGAGAGAGAGTACATTGCATATTCAAATGCAAGCATATATCCAGATATTAGATGTTTTAAATTTATCTTGATCTATAAAACAAAGTTTGAAGACCTGCGATGGTTAAAATAGATTAAATATTAATTTTTGGTAGAATATATTTAATATAAGTATTTTCACATAGTATTTGTAGATATTCATTATTAAATATCCTTTTGTCATTTAGATCCATATGTTAATATATGGTTGATGGGATGAATGAAAAGTTAGAAAATTGAATTTGTTCAAATTTTGAAATTGCTTAAAAATGTATGATAAGTGCTTTAGAGAGTCTTATTCAAGTGGTTCCTATTGACATTGAAGCGAGGAATCACCATTTGAACAATATCAAACCTAACCTAATTAAGGGTACCACTTTTAGATTTAGAAAGAAAACAACCACACGATTGATACACATATCATAATGAAATTATCCAAAATATATAATTTCTGTTGTTAATAATTCATTTTTAAATATCATATGCAATTCCCATTATCTCAAAAATCATATGCAAAAATATACAATCTGTTATAATGTACACACAATGTCACAATCAAATTCTTCACACTTCAAAACAATCATTTTTTATTTTATTTAAAAGATAATGTTAACTATCCTTACTTAAAAATAACGTGTTTATAAGCAAAATCTTTCTTCGACACTTTCATAAATATGACAGAACTCCAAGTAAATCACCAACTATCAATCCTACACCAACCAATATCTCCCTTTTACCAAACACCCAAAGAGAAAATGACAATAAAACAAAAATCTTTAGTATGGATTCAACAACAACTTACCAAGATCACAGTTTTTATAGTCTACTTTGTTCTTCATCTCCTTCTTTCCTCAACATTGTAATGTGGTAATACCACGTAGTCTTAATTATTCTCTAAGTTTAGATAAAATTAAGAGAATATAAGTTCTAGGAAAATAGAGTTATGAAAGAAATGAGATCCCAACAAAAGTGCTTTAATTATGAATTTTCTATTATTTATTTACTTAAAACTTATCTGAAAATAAAACTCAGATATTATCAAACCTAAGTTAATAAAAAAAATGTAATTTTGTTAACCAATTTTTGTATTAATTAGATTCTAAATATCAATTAAATTTGAATAAATCACATTACTCAAATTATCTATTAGAGATAATAAGAGTCAACAAACCTTTAAAAATAGATTATTTTTAAATTATTTTCAAATAACGGAAGAAAAGAAAATGAAATGAAAGATGTTAACTGGTGACAAAGAATGTAAATTTAAAAGCCAAAAATATAATACATTTTTAACATGTAATCTACTTTTCTATTACAGCGTACAGTCCTCGTTGCATCGTGTGTTTGCATTTTTTTAATTTTTAAAAAATTTAAGTTAAGATCAGTAATAAATATATAATTAATTTTTAAAATAGTTATTAAATGTAAAATTTAAAAATAAGATATGTAAAAAAAAGTTTTTAAAATAATAATCTAAGATATAAAAGGTTTTCAAAATAATAATTAAAAATAAATTATTTATAAAATAATTAAAAGTAAATTAATATTATGAAATATGGATATAAAAGACAAAATTTTATTATATATCGTTATAGATTCATATGAAAAGGTGAGTCTTGACACCGTACTTAAAAGAAAACATATTAGAATTTAAAATAATTTTAATTCTGAGACAATTTGATTGTAGATTATAATTATTTATAATTTGTAAAATGACAATTACGTAAAATTATTGGAGAAACAACTGATCTCCATCATAAAGATATAATATTTATTGAAAAATAAATAACAGAGATATTCTTTATGTACTTAAACCCTTAAATAAAAATAATAATCTATTATGTAATGTATATTAAAAAAATAAAATTGGAAAGGGCGTCCGGGGCTTGCGGTATCCGTCCTTGGATCATTTTATAGTATGCAATATTAAATAATTATAATTTTTATGCCAAAAGAATTCTCTCAAATATAATTCGAAAAATAATTTGTTTATAGAAGTAACAATTTTGTTTTACATAATAGTTTATACTTGAATGAAAATATAACAAAATATTCATCGGATATAATAATTTGTTAGATAATACATTTTTTTTGCTTTTTTGTTGTCCATTTATCTTACAATTGTAGCTAATTAATTATAATTATACGAATACCATATCACATACGTGTGATCAAATAATAAGACCGTGTGATTAAAGTGAATCGAGTATTATTAACTAAAATACTCATTTAAATGTAAATATTCAATGAGAATATTTAATTTCTTTAATGATATCATTGTTTTAACTTCTGTCAACTTTTAGAATCGCGGGATGCCATATAATACATTTTTCTTTTCCTCAAATGCCATCAACAAATTTACTGGCATAAGATAGTTATAACTTAATACTCTCAACTATTTAAATCTTTAATATAAAGCTATTCTGTAACTTAATAAAGAAAATATATTCTTTTAATCATCTTAGCGCGTCTAGATACAACGAATTAATTCTGCAATTAAAATTTTCTATTTTCTAGTCATTAAATTATACGCCTTCTAATTAAATACTACAACAAGAAAAACATATAAGGTAGAAAAGCGTCAGTATAGAATTTAATAAAAACATATACAATTATTTTATATTTTTATATAATTAGCTCAACTCACCAATGCTGTCATACATAATCGTGTAAAATAACTTATTTTAAATATTATATTAAAAAAATTGAAAAGTCATATATCCATATCAAATAATAAACTTTGATATAAATTGTAGCAGACGTGTCTTTAATTGTTATAATAATTGACTTTTAATAATATTTATACTTTTTGATTTTTATAGAAAAGGACACGCGTAGACGAATGTATTTTGATTGGGTGTACACACGTTTTTATATATTTTAATGATAAAGTTTCGTATTTTTAGTTTTAAATTAGTAAGTGATTAATAATAAGGTAGAGAGTAATATTATTATTATTTAAAAATAGAAATAAAGAAAAAGAAAAACATTAGACGTACCTCACGATCTGAAAGTGGGGGATTTTGGGTCCTCCTAGCCTACCCCACCACCATCTCCATCTACGCCATAAAACTCAAACTCTTCTCTTCTCCTTTTTTTTATCGTCACGCCGTTTTCCATTACTCTCTTTCTCAACAAAACACACTCACACACCAACCACTCCCACTCTCCAAATTCAATTCTCCGTTCCCTCCCAATTTCCCAAACCCTAGCTCCATGGATTCCCGCGACTCCTCCCCACGCTCCCGCGACCCCGACGCCGACAACCACCACCACCACCACTCCTTCGACGAGCCCCCGCCCTCCCTCCATTCCAAGGTCAAGCTCATGTGCAGCTACGGCGGCCGAATCCAGCCTCGCCCCCACGACAACCACCTCACCTACGTCGCCGGCGACACCAAGATCCTCGCCGTAGACCGCCACATCAAGCTCCCCGCCCTCCTCACCAGACTCTCCTCCCTCGCCAACGCCCCCGCCGATGCCACCTTCTTCAAGTACCAGCTCCCCGGCGAGGACCTCGACGCTCTCATCTCCGTCACCAACGATGAAGACCTCCACCACATGATGCTCGAGTACGATCGCCTCTCCCGCACCTCGCCTAGACCCGCACGCCTCCGCCTCTTTCTGTTCTCGCTCCACAACAACGGCAACGGCAACATCAATTTCGCACTCACCGATTCCAAACCCGAGCGCCAGTGGTTCGTCGACGCTCTCAACTCCGTTCAGGTGCCGCTTGTCGAAGGTTCTCCGCCGCCGCCTACGGCAGCGCCAAATCCAGATTTTCTCTTTGGATTAGATAAGCCGCCGTCGGCTTCCAATACGCCGGCGAAGAATCCTACGCCGGAAACGGAATGCATCTCCGAGGACCGTCCAGCGGTTAGAGATCCCGAAACCGAAACGGAACGCGCGCCCGAGTCAGAGATTCGGAGGTTGCAGATTGGTAACAATAATGAACAGCAACTCCTGCAACAGAAGATGAAAATAGAGGAAGATAATAACGGTGGGGTTCACGGGGTTAACGGCGCGGAAGGTTTCTCTCAAAAGAACACGGAGAATGTGACGCCGTTAGTTACGCAAGGGCAAATGCAGGCGCAAGGATTTCATTCTGGAACGGTGTCGTTTTTGCAGGAGAGGAATAATGTGGGTTATTCGCTGGCGGTTCCTACGACCGGGAGTGAGATTTATCTCATTCAGACGCCTTCTGGAATCTTCCAAGCGGTTCGGCCCGTGACTGGACCGGTGGGGCAACCGGTTTATCTGGTTCCGGCGCCTAGTTCGGTTGGTGTGGCGGCGGAGCGTGGATATTCTGCTGGACAGGGAGCAGCGCGGTGGTGATTGGTGGATCTTAGCGGAGAGAGAGAAGGGGTTTAAAGGTGGTTTGATTTGTTGTTTGTGGCATAATGAGCGGTGGTTATGGTTTTTCAATTTTTTTTTTAGTTGTTTTGAAGATTGAATATTGAATATTGTTTTGGAATTTGGAAATTGTTTCCTGTGCATAGGTGCGTTATAGTTGAAGGATTTGAGGAATTGTTTTTTGAGAGTGTAACTACTTTCAATTCAGTATATTGCTTTTGGTGTCATAAGTAATTGATTGACTAATTGTCTCTCTTATTCCAGCACTCTTCTCTCTGTGTTTCATCCCTTCCTCCATGTTTGTCGCTCATTCTTTACTGTAAATATTTTATATTCTCTGCATAGTTTGTTTAATGTTTATTACTAAAAATTATATTTTCTATAAAAGGTGGAATGTTTGGTTGGTAGGAGAAAGGGGATTATTTCGATCAAATAATACTTTTTTTTTATTTGTAAGTCTTTTTTATAATTATTATTTATATTAAACATAATTCGTTTCATATTTATTATTTTAGATATAATAAAAAATAAATAAAAAAGGCAGTTCCTTCATAATTAAATTAGTAAAAAGTAATTGTTATATTATACCTATTTATATTATAAGGAAATTCTTTTTATGATTGCTTTTCTAATTATATATTAGATATGTTACTCATTTTATGTGAATATTAATTTTTTTATATTATTTAAGAAAAACTATCTAATCATTAACAATAAAGAATTCTTTTAATCGTCCTTTTATTTTAATTTATTTTCCAATATAACTTTTATTATACTAACTTCATAATGTTTAATTTTTAATTATATTATTTACTTTTTATGGTATACAAAGATACACTTGTACTTTAAGCGTATGTATTAGATAAATAGCGGAAAAAGTCTAGGTTTGAAAAGTTATTTTAAGACCTACATCTTTCCTCTCTTTGGAGGTCTTGATGGACTTGATGGACGTACATGGAAAGAAAAAAGATGAAAAAAAGAAGAAAAAGAAAATAAAAAAGCAAAAATGTATTTTGTTGTTTGTTACCTGCCTAATGAATTTATTCTTTATCGATATTTTCAATAAATATCAATTAACATTTCATTAACTAACTATTTTTTAATCATTTATATAATCCTTAATTAAGAAAAATAAGATAATCTCCTTAAATTAACAATTAAAAGCAATTAATTAGAAAAGTATCCCATATTCATAAGAGATTTACTTGTTTATGTATGAATCGCTCGTTTAAATAGTATATTGGTTGATAGATAATATATAGAATATTCTTGCATAATTATTTATGTGGTAAACTATTTTAAAATAATCACTTAAAAAATTAAGAAAATATTATAATTATAACATCTTGTTACACAAATACTAATCATATAAATATTAAAATAATATTAATATTATACTTTTAAAGTTTTTAAAAATAAATTTTCCTCCTCATGGAATTATAATATATACATATTTATATGTTTATCCTTCTTCTCAACCTCACTACTACTAGTAATTTCTTGGAGTAATATCACCTAATATTGTGTGTAATACAGTTTAAAAAAAAATAATTACTTAAGCACACAACAAATGATATGTTAGAGTTTTAAAATTCGACACATATAGATATATTAAATCATATACTTAAAATTTCATAATTTATAAATATTTTCAAATCTCAATATATTCAATCTCACGAATATGCATTCCACAAATTCATTAATCATATATAATTTTATAAATTCATTAATACAAATTAAGTGTCAAACTCTCAATACATATGTCTACCTCTTATACGAATGTCATGCAGTGAGAAGTGGATATGTAAGTTATTTCGTATTCGCATGCAATGATTTGAGCGGATGCGCGAAAGGAAAATTATCTTTAAATAATTTTTTTTTAACAAATTTAACAAAGTTTCTAAAAATAGGATTAAAGTACATTAAATTTTTATTTTTTAATTAAAATAAAGCAATAAAATAATATTTTTTTACCTAAATAAGAAAGTTTGTCAAAACTTTCTTAAAAAAACTTTGTCAACCTATAATAGCTCATGTGGGAAAATAGATTTATGTGATGAGATGAAATTACAATCTTATGTTGTGTTCGTTTGAGGTAGAGTGACAAAGCAAAGATGAATTGTAAAATTAATTCTGTGTTCGCTTGGTAAGTTTTAAGAGAAAAGCATAGGGGTGATCAACGGGATGGAGCAGGATTGCAATCTCCCCACTTATACGCTGATTTGAGTGGATTCACCAGCTTAATGACAATTTTACCCCATCCATGGTGTAAGAGAGCTGAACGTGCTTAAACAAGGGATTCAATCCCATATCATGGAATAGATCTGTTGCTTGGTTAAAGTTGAGAGGATTCGATCCACATACTTAGTTTCTAAACACTGTTTTTTTTTTACTAATACAAATATCAAAATATACTACTTATTTAATTAATGACAAAATGATAATCTCATCTATACTTCTATTAAAACATATTTTTTAATAAATCACATCAATCAAATCTTTCACAAATTTTCACAAAAGTTACTTCTAAATTTACTTACAATCACTTCTAAATCCCTTAAAAAAAATAACACATAATTCACTCTTAAATCCACTTAAACCTATCCACTCACTCTCTCTCAAATACCCTCCCTCAAGTGAACACAATGTTAGTATGGAAGAGAAGGTTTGAAGGTAGAAACTATATATTTAATATATTATCCCTACATGCAACATTTTTTTCAGGGCAAATGGTTGAGGTTTTCTGTGAAGACAAAATAATGGGAGATGAGATTTTGCAATATCATATAATGGAGACAATAATAATAATAATACATAATATTACTATTAATAATAATAACAACAATTAATAAATATTATTATTAAACCAAATAATATTTAATATCTAAATATTTAACATTTATTTTTTATCAAATACATTGTATTATTTATTTACTTTAATATAATTTCTTCTTTCAAAACTATTATGAAAACATTGTTTAAAAATCAATCTTTACCAATCCAAAAATTATTTATATTAATTTTACTCACAAACTTCACCCTTAAATTCACTTACATTCACCATTAAATCCCTTAAAAGAAACAACAAAATTTTACCTTCAAATTTACCAAAATTCATCAATTCAATCTCCCCAAATTCTTCCTCTTAGAATAACACAACTCTAAAAATATTTTTATCTATCATAGTATATTCGCATCTATCTTAGTATATTTACTAAGTTGTCACCTCATTCATAATAGAACACAATTCATTCGTATGAAAGGTAAATCCCAATATTTTAAATACAATTTATTTTCGCATTGTAAATTAAGTCATAAGAAATTTTTTGACTCTCACTATTTAATATTTTCCTGTATATGAGTCAAATATAAATGGAATCAAAATATGTCATTTAGAATTTCAAATTTAATACAAAACTAGACATTTCAACAATATTCGGTCCCTAAAAATAACTATCTTTAGAATTCATGAAATTCATACATAAATATAAGTAATCATTATTGTATTTACATTTACGTTTAATGTTTCAGATTCAATCAATTAAAGCGACATTGTTTTTAGCTTGAATAAAAATTGCTCTATTTGAGATAAAACTTATTTGTTTGAGCAAAAATCTACCTAAGACCAAGGTTGAATTTATGCTTTATTATCACTTGAGCAAAAACCATTGGTTTGAACGAAAATAGTATCAAGAAAAAAAGACTGATTTCCTACTCCATTTCCGATCGAGTGAAAAAATTTAGCTTGAGCAAAAGTGGAGGTGAAAACAAATGCTGACTTCGTGTTATATTTTTGTTTGAACGAAACTAAAAAAAATAAAAATAAACATCATGAAGAAGGACCATACGTATTTTCAAAACTTTACCACAATCAATATAACAACTTGTAATTTTTATACAAGTTTAAACTGACCAAAAGTTTCACATATAGCTTGCATAAATAAATTCATAATAACTATAAGAAATTAAACATTCTCATAAAATGATTATCTTACATGACAAATAAAATTGATTTAAACGCAACTATTGTAAACAAAAACACGGTACTATTTTTGTAATTACAATACTATCAAAACATAAATAGTTTCATTGAACTTAAACTGACCAAAAGTACTATAATTTGCTCAAATATAACTTGCACTTCATTGGACACATAAATAAATTTATAATAATGATGAGAAATTAATTATTATCATAAAATAATCGTGTCACTACTACAAAATAATTATTTTACATTGACAAATAAAATTAGTTAAATACAACTGATGTAAACATAAGTGCGATGATATTTTTGTAATTACATATTATCAAAATATAACATGCTAAATCGAATTTAAGCTCTTAGTTCCATTACTCTCAAAAGAAAATTAAACATGTACAATAAAGACTTTGATCAACAATTTAAATATACTCTTATATTCTCTGACTAAGAGATTCATCTTAACCCAAAAACAAAACATGCGAACACTAAAATATAGGCATACAATAAATTAAAAATTAACTCAAGAGAAAAAAAACGAAAAATTTACTCCAAAAACGAGTTATGATTGGACATAAATATTCTACTTTCCATCAGGATCGCTAAAATGGATCCTAATGTAAGAAAAGATAAACAAATTTTTACTTTTTTTTAGAGAAAAGACAGAGGAAAAAGTAGTTTAAAGAGATTATATTCTTTATAAAATGAAATTTAAATTCTTATATTCTTTTATATATTTTTTCTATTCAAAAGCTTTTTAACTCGATTAATAAAATATTTATATTTTATCTTATTTAAAATGTTCCTGCTCTTAAAGAATGTAACTCACTCCTTACAACAAGATTCTTATGTTTTATAATACTTATAACAATATTCTTATTTTTTATTATTTTTAATATTTATAACAATATATATCAAGGTTCCTGCCTTTTATGTATAACTTTATTTTTAACTATATTTTAATATAGAAACTATCTACACACAAATTATTTATTTATTCAACATCATAACACATTACAAATCACATTATTATTTTTATTTTCATTATTTTTCATTTATGTGACCAAAACAACCTTTGTTTACACTCTTTTTTTTTTCACTTCTCTTTCATTTCTTCTATTTTTTATCTTCTCTACCAAACAAAGATTAAAAGGCATGCGTGAGTTTTAGTGGAGACTTTTTACTTTATTTTCTTTATCTATTTTTATACTCTTTTTTTTTACCTTTTTTCATTTTTAAATTAACACTTTTAATTTTTATTTATCACTTCTTTCTTTCTCGTTTACCAAATAAGCAATATGTTTAGTTTTTAAAAAATAGCTGAAGAGAGTGAATATAAGAAAATGAGAGTTTTTTCTTTTTAAGTAGAAGAAAGAAGGATGGATGTATTATAAATAATTTAGTGAAATAAAAAAAAAGCCAAACAGAAAATAATTATAACACAATTAATTATTATAGAGCATAAAATGCAAATACGATGTAAATTATGTTGGACACCAATATTTAATAATGGAAGCTTGATTAAAGTTTTTGAATTTAAGTTTTCCATTTTATAATAACAGCAACGAGAAATTATATTACTATTACAAGCAAGTAATATAGTAATATTTATTTATTTTTAAATTAAATAATTTTAACAAAGTTAATTTTTGTTATGAATTCATGATTGTCCATTAATTTGATACATTTACTGATATGATTCATTACTCTTTATGGTAAATATTTGTATTAACTAAGTTGATTTGTTTCCTTTATGGATTACATATTGTATCTATAAATAGGACTCTTCCTATGTCTATTATTCTTTCTTCTGCCTGTTATTCGCTTTATTTCATAACACGTTATCAGCACGATGCTCCAATTGAGGACTAGTGGAAGTTTTTTCTCTCCAAGGATAGTGCTCTGCGTGTCTCAATCCAGGCTCTTTCTAATCCTTTCTCAATTTATAATTTTACCTTATACTCTCCCTCTTGTGATAAGAATTGTTTGACCTTATCAATTTTCATCTCCGTCTTATTATTTATTTTTATTATGTCGATGATTATTATTAATATTATTATTTTGATGATGATGATTATTATTAATATTATTATTTTATGTGTTAGTTCTAAACACGCGAAACGTTGCAAAATTTGGATTTGTGACCCTTGATATTGTAAGGAAGAATTCCTTATATTGGATTTTAAATGTTGAAATACATTTAGATGCAATGGATAATTGGATACCATTAAA
>Ga0214543_1005198_pt1 | contig 24122 bp, 10 predicted proteins | sample CNSS2metaG_FD_160094 | JGI IMG/M metagenome (GOLD analysis project Ga0214543, IMG submission 160094) | Root nodule microbial communities from cowpea collected in UCLA plant growth center, Los Angeles, California, USA - CNSS2 | ecosystem: Host-associated > Plants > Roots > Nodule | place: USA... | reverse complement strand
TATATATATATATATATATATAATTATCAAATCAAATATATAAGGACTAAAGTTTATATATCAAAACATTCAAGTAAATAATACTTAATATTACCCCACGCATAAATGCATTGTTGCCACACAATTTACATGAATTTTAATAAATATTTATAAATGTGATAATCAAATCAAATATATAACTTCTAAAGTTTACATATTTAAATATCAAAACATTAAACAAAATAAAAATTAATTACCACCAAGATATATGTTACAACACAATTTACGCAGTTCAAATAAATTTATGAGCCTATATAAACAAATATTTCCATGTCCTTTGAACAAATGCATTCCGGGCATAGAAACAATAAGAGTAAAACGTGATTGTTATTATTGGTAGAATACTTGGTAGAGATGACTAAGTTCTCATTTTCACATATACTTACCTTTTTCCTTATCATCTCAGGTTTGATAATTTTACAGTTTCTAATATTTTGATAATATCCACCAATGGAAAGTTAATATTTTCATTGTTCAATAAATTGTTGTTAATTTTGTTTTGCATTTTCTCAGTTATTTCAAGAATAGGCGTAGCAGATCCACAAAGATGTCAGAAAGTGTTAGACGCTACAAGCTGCAATCTCCTACAATGTCGAACAAATTGCTACAACAGCTATAAGGATTTTCAAGGGATTGGACAGTGCATTCGCAATATAAACGCTGATAGTTACCAATGTTTTTGCTTCTATGATTGTAATGCTAACAAGCCTGGAGCTTAATCAACCCCAAATTTGATGTAAACTCTGAAATTACATAAACGGGGTGACAGATAGGTTATTCAAAGCTAATCAATTTGCAACAATTTTATGGTTCTTTTGAGTAAAAAAAGTTAGCATTAATCTCTCCTTACTTGTTGAATATATTTGTTTTTTTAATTTATTTCTTCAAAATATTACTTCTGTTAATTTTATTGTTATTTTTCTAAATAAAAAGGCTATCTCCCTTTTAGTGCAACAATAACGTCCACCACTTGTTCTATTTTTACTTTCCATAAGTTTGGTTGTTGACAACACTGCACACTTTTTGTAAAATAAAGTTACTATTTTGTTAACCGGTATTTTATATCTCATTTGATCTTCTTTTTCTCTGGTTTTGTCATAATAAAATTGTCATACATTTTTTTATAGTAAAGTTGTTAAATATTTTATAATGAAATTGTGCTAAATTAAAAAATATTTTTTTTAATTATTTTTATATGATTAGTGTTACTTTTATATTTTAAACTTTCTCTCATATTTGTAAACAAATTATGTAGTCTATAGTTTTAAAAATTAGAATAAAACATAATAGTTCAATTAAAAAAAAATAGATCAACAAAATTCTAAGAAAACACATTTTGATTCGTTTTGTGTTATTATTTTGAACCAATTTGATTTTGAAAATTCCCAACAATAGAAATATTCACATCCTGCTAGTTTTTCTGATATGTATGGTGGAGATGAACTTCATTATCTTATTCTCATCTTTAAAAAAATATCGTCATCCTTATATCCACGAAACCCAGGATACTAGTACTCATACCCAAAAAATCCAAGAAAATTTCATTTTATCATAATCAACATATTTGTTAAATGTGCAAAAACTTTAATAAAATAAATTTCATGAAATTTGAAAAATTACAAAAAAAAACATATATTCAAATTTAAAATATTTTAAATGTCATTTTACTCACATTTTTTAAACTAATAATTTTTTGTATATATTAATGAAAATCATAATACACCATTTGAAGAATTCATACAATTGAATGAAATCACAAACTAAAAAAAAAAGATTAAATTGAAATTTATCATAAATATTTATCTTTTAAATTTCAATATGTTGGATGATGAACAAGATTCATAATACAATAAAATTAAATTATTATATTATAGTATATGATTTTTTTTATATAATTGTAATGCTATAATTACACTTATAATAAATTAAAATTAAAAATAATGATATAAAAAATGTTAAAATAGTATTCTACATGATAAAAATAAATAACAAATAAAAGTATTAAAAAGAAGTAAAAATAATCAAATGTATGTTTTAAATCACATAAAGGAAAAAAAAATTAGAATTGAGAGTATGATAATATGAAAAATACTTTAGAGTTATAAATTTTTTTTTGAAAATATTAAACTAGTCGAACAATTGAAAAATAATGAAAATCATTTTAACAAAATAAAAAGAGTTTATCAAATGAAGCAAAAATTAATAATAAGAGAATAAAAAAGATAATTTTTTATATTACCTTCTAAATTCTATTGAATAGAATACTTAAATTCACAGGTATGCTATTTTTTATAATATTTCTTTTTATTTTTAATTCTATTTTTTATGATTTATAATTACTTGATCATTTAATAAATTTAAAAGTTTAGAAAAATATATTTTACTTTTATTTTTTAAAATAATATTATTAAAAAAATAATATAAATGGATTGATAATACAAATTATTAATAGTGTCATATAAAAAAATTATCATATAATAATTTTGTCTAACAAAATATTGTCAACAAAAAATTGCATTTAACTTTTTATTTTAAATTAAATATTTTATTTTTCAAAGGAATAAAGTATTGTGAAGGTTTATGCATGGTGAATGGTCATTTGATATTTTTTTTTTATGTTTGTTTTTTTATGTTTGAGTGCTTTTGAAGTGACTAAATATGTGTTTTACAAGGTTTTTTGTATTCTGGAAGAGTGTGTTTTTTCTAGTCTGCAAATTTTTTGAGAAATTGAGTTTCCTGGTTCATTAACCATTGGATTAAGCTTAGATTTTTATTGTTGATCGGTAACATGTTGTTCTTCTGTTTGACTGTTGTGATCTTAGTTCAGAGGTCTATCGTTTAAGAAATGTGTCACGAACTATTGCATGATACTATTTTTTGTATTCTGCGCGAGTGTGTTTTTTCTTGTCTATGTAGTTTTGAAGAAATTGCATTTCCTTATTCGTTAACTATTGAATTTAGTTGAAATTTTGACAGTTGATCGGTAACATGTTATCCTTCCATTTGACTAGTGTGATCTTCATTTAGAGATCTTTAGTTTGAGATATAGGCCATGCACGGTTGATGTATTTCTTTTCTTATTGTATTGTATTGATACTTTTATTGTGATAAATTGTAATAGGTCCCTGTTTACAGTGTACTGGATGTTTGAACATGATGAGTTGATGTATGGTTAATTATGTGATATGATATGATATGTATATGTGTACATATGGAATAGGACAATATGAATTCTCTAATAATCATAAAGTCGGGATGGTTCTTTTAGTTAGAGGACTTTGTTGAGTCAAGGTGAAAGGGTTTCTTTTAGCCATAATTCTTTCACCCAAGTCTTTGTTGAGCAAGTAGAGTTGTTGCTTGTAAGTCTATGGAAAGTAGGGGAAAGACCCTTTCCAAGAGGCGTTGTTGTGCAGGAAAGGTAGAGTGGTTGGTCATGAGAGAATGTCACACTAGGTGGTAATATGTTGATGATTACATTTTTGGGTTTGGGAACATGTGATGGGTTGTTATCTTGGTTAAGGTTTATGCATATATTATGATAATGCATTGGCAAATCTTCCTCGACTTATCAATCTGCTATATTGTGGCATCTACCTTCTTGTTTTATTCTATGTTCTTCTCTAATTTATTTAATTTATTTTACAAAAGTAATTCAAAATCAGATATAATCATATGATTGTACTCTTTCTTAGATAGGATCGTATCACAGTATTAACTATTAACCAACTTTCAACTTCAAATTAATTGTGAATTCAATTATTTTGTTGTTCAAGAGTCTCTTTGCACATCTTGAATGAAGAAGTGATTGCTATGTGCTCAATAAATCATAATATTGACTTGGCATGTGATTTAGCATGTTTCAAAAGCTAAGCTTCATTCACTATCAAATTGAAGGGAAAATATGATTTGAAATAAAGAAGAGTAAAAATCATGATGAGAAAGTAAATTGAACGATTTTAATCAGTGAAAATCAATAGAAAATAATAATATAGATGGAAGGATTTACAAAATTACGTAAAAGCACACTAAATTGACCTAAGCTCTAGCTATGTAGTTCATAGTTCACAAATTCAACAACAAAAACTATAAAAGAAAAACCAAACCTGGAGATTAATTTCCTCTAGCTAACTTTATATAGGAGTCATTGAAACTTCAAGAACAAGTCCTAAACACTAGTGAAAATAGAATGAATAGTTGGAAAGTGTGTGTTGAAAGGGGGAGCTTGCTCAATTCCAACGAAGATGATTTTGATGATGTCCAAAGCTATACAAACAATGTGCATCACTGTTTTAGGCTTAGTCTTTAATTTATCTTTTGCATTAGGTGTTGTATATCTAGGATTACATGTAAACCAATCTTAAACTAAATTAAATCAGTTGTCAAACTCTTGAATGTGTCAAATGCATAACTCGTTAACAGATTAGATACTTAACTAATGGATTATATGAGGGCATGACACTAATGTAGTAAAAATACACCCACGATAATCTATTAGGTAAATTCCTAATCCACTAATTACAGCAGCATAACTCTAATATAAAAACAGTTTTGAAATCAGTTTTAGAAAGTGGCTAATAACTGAATCACGAAGAGACTTACTGAGAGATTTCTTTCTGGGATCAAGATTCACAAAGTTCTTGCTTTCTTGAAGATCATTCATTTGGATATTCAAGAGGATTGATAATGGACTCAATCTTGGAGGGTCAAGCTTGGATCTAGGATCAAGTGTTAAATTTGCACATCCATTAGGTGTATTCGTTCCTTGCTTCTTTTCTTATTGTATTTCTGTTTACAGTTGATTCACTGTGTGAAGTGAAGGTCTAGGTGCAATTGTGTGGATGCATTGCATCTAGGGAGAGTTCTTGATTTGTAGATTAAGCTCCTTAGTCTTTAGGGTCTTGAATTATATAGATGCTCTTGTAATTCTTGTATCTCTATTGATTTAGTGGAATCCTCCTCAGTGGGTTACTTAGGAGAAAACTGGACGTAGATTCATCTTGAATCGAACCAGTATAACAATTGTTATGTTCTTTGCTTCTCTTATCTCTTATGCCTTTCCTAATTGGTTTAATTAGTCCATTAATACATAATTAGAAAACTGGTTATTTGGGATTATAAAGATTAAAGAAACTTTCAAGATTCATTTAAAATCAGTAAAAGATTGAATAACCAATTCACCCCCCTCTTGGTTGGGTTATATTAGACATATTTGACTTAAAAGTGTGCGTTCTAAGCTCTTGAGCTCCTTGACGATTGTTTCTTCTCACACAAGCTTCAGCTTCTATCAACCATCTATAACTGCCTTGTCAAAGTTCAAAAATTACTACTTATACCTATCTACCTAATAACCTAGAAGGAAAAATCATATTTTAACTCCTACAATTTGATTTTCATCTCGTACTCCCTGATGTGGCTTATTATGGGATATTAGTTAATGTACTACTATCTTTTTCTTTAAAAGAATCAATGTCCAATATTAAGCCACATCAGGAAGTATAAATTAGGAGTCAAATTGTGAAAGTCAAAATATCATTATCCTAATCTACAATTACAAATAAATAACGTGTTGCAGCAGGTAAGTCTCAATGTAAAATCTTCTTCTCAACTTTTGCTTCTTTTCCAAGTTCAACCAATTGGAAGTTTCTAGGATAGCTCTTTCTCTGCTTGACTTGCTATTGAAGGTTGCTACAATTGATTAAATTTGACCATAGAAGTGCTTTACTAGCTGCAACAGGTTTAGTTCATAGGTTCAACCTTTCTCCAGTCACATATGGCAGTAGGTTCAACAACCTCTTGGTTCAACCATTCTTAAGCTATATGGCAACTAAAATTGCAACATTTGCTCTTCAATTTTGTTTCGCTTTAATTGTACTTTCAACCTTCAATCCTAGGTCACTCCTTCTCAATCTCAAATGCACCAAAAACATAACACTTATTAGAAGAAATTCTCATGAGAAAGACTGTTGTGATCATATGTCAATGGAAAGCAATCATATTAAATATTTTGGCTAAGGAAAATGCCATCTACTCTAGTCATAAGAATCACATTAAACATTTTCGGTGACTGGGCACATCAAACTCCACTACACTAAAGAAGACATCTTGAGAAAATATGTCCACTTCGAACCCAACTCGTGTGTTAATGCTTATTAGGGTTCCAGCAGCTTCAGACTTCCTCCTCGTTCACTTATGGGTCAACTGGGTCAAGGAAGAATTGCTTCCTTCGGGCACGGTCTTAGTGATGCTCTGCGTTTTGGCCAAGTCAGCTCCCCTTGACTAGGGGCCTATATGCAAAATTAAAAAGATAGAGAAAGGGGGTAAAAATCCAATTTAGCAAAGAAAAAGGTTGTTGAGGAAATTCTGACTTATTTAATCCTTTTTGATTTTTTTTTTCAAGGAAACAATAAATATTATTATTTACATTAAGACTCTCTTAAGAAAAGCTTTTTAAATGAAATTTTCAGAAATTCAAAATTTTCCTAGAAAAACTAAAATATATTATAATGTAAGACAATTACAAAATTATCAAAACCTAAATTATCCCTCTAAATTAGTAGGAAAGATGATTTAGTATTGACTTAAAGGAAATAGTGTATGTTAAGTTAGTTGACGTACTTTAATCCTATTTAAATTAAAATAAAACTAAAAGGGGAAGAAAAAATTAAAAATCTAGGAAAATGTAGAATTTATTCAATAAGAAGCTAAATTAAATGCACGATGAAGCCTATATATGATATGCATGAATATTGTTTCGGGTGTAGGGGCCAAGAGCCTACAAAGAACGTCTTCAATCTTACTTCTTTCTTCTTCAAATCTCCTCTTCTCACAACCGCGATAGCTTCTTCTCCAAGAAATCTACCTCCTCGCTCGATCGGTGAAACAGACGATCGGGGTACACTTATACACCGATCTGCCCCCACCTTTCAGCTTTATCCACCCTTTTGACATGTAACCACTGAGTTATCTCATTAAATCAAAGAACAGAACTTTGTTGGGTATCACATCCCATAGGAATGAGATTAGAAAACAACCAATTCATCCTTGAGATTACGTCCCCACCTTGCAAAGGATACGATTCAAATTGACTTTGAATTTGAATCATTTGATCCCCACATGACAAACCACACACTCGAGCAGTCTTCCCTTGACTACAATTGCAGCAAAACCACCACCTCAACTCCAACCTTTTCTAACATAGCATAATATATCAACATTGTTCCCATTGTAGTGATGAACTCTAACCTTTGTTAACTTGTATCTTTGAATGAGATCATTCGTGCTAACCACTTCAGTACCAACCCTCATAGACACCCTTTCAGCTACTCAAAACTTTTCTTTTCATTTCCTCCTTCATTGTGCTCTAACATTACTTGTTGTCCTTCCCTACAAGAATAATCTTTAAGGATGTGTCTTTCCTTCTAGTACGTGAAACCTTCCATCTCATATCCAAGGTCAAAACTTTCTCTCGTGTGAGCCACCTTAGAACATTCTTCCTACTCTTGACTTGAATTGTTGTTATTGCTGAGAAGATTCTACTACCCCCCACTGATGTTGATTTCGTATAAAACCCTTAATATACTACTTTTTCATCACATCATTGTTTTCCCCTTTTACTCTAAAAACACTACTATGCTTGACTAATCTTCCAAGCTCTGCCTCAACTTAACCTCCAACTTAAGATTTGCCTTCTTTATACCCTTCATGGTCTCTACCCTTTTTAGCTTTAACCTCAAACATTTCACAACCTTCAACTTTAAACCTCAACATTGCCAGAATGTAGAATCGAGTTGATTGCTCAAACCTTGCTATACAAGTGTGCAACGATATCTTCCCTTATTCTAACCTTCGAACTCAACTCCTCTTGCAAAACCCGTCGTATTCGTCCCAAGAGCCTATTCTTGAAGATCTCGCAGTCCCAAGTGTTGCTTCTAAACTCCGACGTCATTCACTACAAAATAATCCAATTTTCATACGAATAAAATTCGTATGTAAAGCCCTAAATTCATATGTAATTTAATAATTTTGACGAATTACACTCTTGCAAAACCTATCGTATTCGTCCCAAGAACCTATTCTTGAAGATCTCTCAGTCCCAAGAGTTGCTTCTAAACTTCGACGTCATTCACTACTAAAACAATCTAATTTTCATACGAACAAAATCCATATGTAAAGTCCTAAATTCGTATGTAATTGAATAATTTTGATGAATTACATACGGAAAAAAATCCATATGTAAAACAAGTGTAGGTAATTGTACATACGAAAAAATACCATATGTAATATTACATACAAAATAAATATGTATGTAACTAATGCAGACATTACCCAAAGAATAAATCCGTATGAAACTGGTGAGGACATTACATACAAAAATGGATTCGTATGTAAAAATATAGATTTTATCTACCGAATAAATCCATATGTAACTGATGAGTAACATTTCTCATGGATAGATCCGTTTGTAACATGTGTTTATAAGAATTTTTTTATATTCCTGTAACCCAATTGCAATATAGTTAAAATGAAATAAACTTTTACCAACACTAATTTAAATGAAGTTCAAACATGTGCACAAAACAATCTAGTAAAGTTCTAATAGCAAATCCAAAGTCAAGTCATAACAACCTATAATCCAAATGAAGAATTAAGAACATATATCTAAAACCAAGGTCCAACAACTCAATCCAAAATGTTAATCTAAGAAGGTATAAACAAAATCAAGTTTGAACAAAATGTAACTTTCTTGTTTGATGGATGGTTAATTAGGTCCCAAGAAGATCATGTTATGTTGTGTATAAGTTTCATTCCTTCATGCTCTAGTTTCTCTGTCAGCCTACATATATCAACAATCAAACCATGAGTGTTTTTTATGATTAAAAACGGATCTAGTTGCGTATATTTTCATGCTTAAATTGCACTAAAACAGGGATACTTTCTATAATTTACATATGAAATCTTCCATATTTATTGATCACCAAAAAATTTGGACAATGTGTACCTTGATTATGAGTCTTTTAAACACTCTTCCATGTATCTCTCAGAATTGAGAAAATTATATCATGTAATTCCCTAATTTTTATGCTGCCACTAAATTTCGTTCATAGAATTACCATGTGATTCATGTTGCCTCTGGAATCTTGATGGATTATTGGATACATGGATCCAAATTTAAGTTTTCGGCATCTAGAATCCAAGGAAAGAGTGGACTCTCCAAGTTGCTATGAGAAGGACATCAAATAGATTCCATGCAATCTAGCAAAATGTGGAAATCCAAAACTAGATGATAATAAGTGTGACATTGGGAAACTAAAGTGGAATCATACAAAGTGGCAACGTGTGAAGGTAAACTATAGACTATAGACTAAATTTTTCCAATTCAACCTAATCTCAATGCACAATGCATTATTAGGAAGTTCAAGATTCATTTATGAAGTTAACTAAAAGAAATAACTAAGTACTAAAATTGTACGAATAGGTGTTGGATAACTTTCACTCTTGTTCTGGGTCTCCCTCTTCATCTAGCAATATGGCTAACCACTACATGATCAAGGGTCTGCTGTGAATAAACTAATTTGTAGAAGTTCTTTCCTATTAATTTCTCCATAAAGAATTTTTTAATTCATATATAAATTAATTTTAAATAAGGGAAATGTTTACCCTAACAGACCCTTTTTCTCCTAATCGAGACTTCTACAAATGTTCTAGACACATAATCCAACTTCCTCTAATTGCATCATTGATAATCATAACCTGTTGACCATGCACCTTAATCCCATTTAGCCTTCCCAGGAAAACACTTAGCGCATTGCTCCATTTTATCCACTCAATCCTAGGCTTTACATTATCCTTCATTTTTCTATCATTTTTAATGATGGACCCAGGATGCACCTCATACTAAGTAACACTACTAAAATTTTGGATTTTCATGGTTTAATGTGTTATTTAGTGGTACAACCGCCATTATGTGTTCCCCGTCACTTAATTATTTGCCATAGAATATAGCACCACAAAGCAATATAACCAATGGCGGAAGATGGTTTGTGACAGAGGAGAGCCACGACTCCGTCCAACCATTTTTTTTACTATATTTTCTATTTATTTTAAAAATAATATTTATACACTTTTTTATTTGGTTTTTCTCTTTCGTGCCTTCATCTCTTTCTCTTATTTTATTTTCATCTCAATTTTTACCATCAATTTTTTATTATTTTCAAAATCAAATTGCACTACAACAAAATTGAAGAGTTAATGAACATTTTGAACCGAACAATTTTTTCATTTTAGTAAGTTCATTTTTTTCCCTTTTTTTTTGAAGCACTTTGTTTCCCTCTTGTATATGGCTTTTCTACGCTCTAGTCATATATCTATCTGTTAGAGATCATAAAACCATGCTTTAATTGTTGATCAAAACTCTTCTTTGTGTAGATAGAGCTATTTTAGGCTTTGAAGTTGTGTATGGGAAGAGCAAGATTAAGAATCTACATTAAAGTAAGGAAAGCTAATCATTTAGAAGTTATTAGTTTTCTTAAAATATTGAGTTTTGCTTTTAAGATTTAATTTGGGGTATTCATAATAATATTTTTTTGTAAACAGGTGAGAGGTGACAAATTTATATTAGAAAAATTATGATAAAAAGTAAAAGAATTGATTCTTTTTTCAAGAGGAAGGCTTGTGATGAAGATGAAAAAAATGCATCTACGTCATCTAAAATTGAGAAACTTCATGAGAATCCAAATATTGAAAAAAACGAAAAACAACTCTCTATGGTTCCTAAAGTTACATAAAATGAATTTGAAAATACTTTATAACGTGATCTAGGGAAGTGTCTTTAAATTTGGCAATAGCCACCAAATCAAATTGATGAAGTACGAAGGGCTTACCTAAAATCGGGTCCATATCAAATGCATCTAGAAAATTATCTGTTGTCTGGTAAAGATGATTATCCAAGAAGATTTCAGTATACATGGTTTAGCTTATTTCCTTCATGGTTAGAGTACTCGCCATTAAAAGATGATGCATATTGCTTACCGTGCTATCTTTTTACTAAAAAACCAAGTGGACGACTTGACTCAGATGTTTTCATTGTTACAAGTAATTGAGTTTATTTTCATTGAATTCTAATTGGCAATAATTGTTATCAACATTTTTAATGTTTTGAATGTGTTTTTATAGGTTTTAAAAGTTGGAGGAGCACTCTAACTAAAGGTAACTTTTGTTTTTTTTTTTATATATTATTGTTGATGATAAACTTTATGTTACTCTTTCATATATAATATTGTTATATTGTTTGGATTCTATTGTTATGAGTGCTTATTTTGAATAAAAAAATAATGTAAAGAAATTAAATTTTTTTATTTAAAAGAAATAATTTATATATAACAAATATAAGTTGACCCTTCTAAATTTTTTGGTCAAGATCTGCCACTTAATATAATGTCGGTTTACTGTAACCGCCAAAATAACTGCCACTAAAATTGTTAAAGTTGGTTTTAACCTCCGCTAAATCAATTTTTTAAAAAATTAAATAAATACTTAGCGGCACTTGCAACCGCCGGGTAAGCGTAGAAATTTAAAAAAATTGGTAACGATTATAACTGCCAATAAGTTTAGAAATATAAAAAAATTTAGTCATGGTTATAATGACCAAGAAGTCTTAAAATTTGGTGGTAGTTGTAACTACCAATAAATTTATAAATTAAAAAAAAAATTGTGGTCGTTCTGAGTCTAAGAATTTAAAAAAGTTAGTGGCAGGTGTAATCGTCAAGTTTAGAGTATAAACAATTTTTATTTTTAATTTAATAAAATGATATAATTTTTTTTTTAAATAATTGGACGATGTTTTTTTGTCCAAAATGATTATTCATTAACCTAAGTTGCTTGCCCCATGTATAGTCACCCATGTTTATGTGTCGCATCTCTTTCTCACACAACTTGTTCAATGAACCTGATACCCCACACACCACATGAACGCACCATGCATCTCAAATATGCACATAAATAAACACCACACAACACCATAGACCTGTTTTATTTAATTTTACATAACCTTTTTCCAAATCCTTAAAAGTGTGTTCTTACAGCACCAATAGCAACAATGAAGGTACCAATGCAAAAGGGAATACCCAAAACCTTCATCTTCCATAAATCCTAATTTCATTGTTGAATACTACTGAAATTTGTTTATAACCTTTTTACATGTAGAATAAAAGATGAAAAGGTTCAATTTGAACCTGCTGTACTTGCACATGCTAGTAAAATTTTTGCCTTCGTATCGTATGACACTAAAATCCCTTGTTATTTATTAGAGGTTCCACAATTTTTATGTATCTAAATAAATTTTTAAATTTAATTATCTATTGTTGTCTTAGTTATAAAAGTGCATATATTTCTTTTGTCAATTTAAAGACTAATTAATGCAATTAACTTTCAGCAAACTCAAAATTAAACCAAATGGATATTCAAATAATAAATTAGCTACATAAGGATATCCAACTCATTGATTATTACAAATATTAACTAATTTACATTGTTTTATTAGATTTATGCAGTTAAACGTGTTTAGATGAGAATAATATTAAGATTTTGAAAAGTCCTCTTATTGCACCTCAAAATTAGAAAAAAAAACAATGAAGGGAAATAAACATTTAATGTGTATTTTTCCTTATGAACATGCAGGTTATGGTGGGTTTTGGGCAAGACACTTTCTATCTTACTACCCTTTTAGAAATCTTACTAAAAAAAACTACAGAGAATAGAAGGTAGATGAATATCTCTTACATATAGAATATTGAATAGACAATGTAATTTCTTATATTTTCCAAATATACTAAGAAAAGTGTAGATGAGGAAAATAATAAGGAAAAGTGGTAGAAAAAGTGGCAAGTAGTAGAAAAAGTATCTAAGGATGTAGTAGAGATGCTTCCCGAGGATGGTAAACTAAGGAAAGTAACTTTGTAACATGCATCAAAAGAAGCATCATGTGAAGCTCAACTTACTCAACAATTTATACATATGATACTAATATACTCTCTTAATCAATATATAATGTTTAATGCCTGAGATGTTACCATAACTCCAAAGATAGTCACTATATCATCATAGTCACTATATCAACTGAGATGTTTAATTCAAAATTCTAACTCAAAATGATGACATCAACATAGTCACAATATCATCATCATTCCCTCATTCCTAATACCAAACACAAGATCTAAAACATTCTAATAAAGCATAAGGTCTAAATCATAGTCTAGTTAAAACATCAAAAGTACAATAATAAGTAGAATACGAACTTCAAAGTAGTTCTAAGGTTGACAGGTGTTAGCATTTGATGAGGAAGGATGATCACTAGAACTTTGTTGTTACTGCAATAATAAAACTAAAAGAATAATTAATTATTTATACAAATATATTGAATTTTTATAGATAATCATGGGATATGATAAGAAAAACTCACTATAACATTAAGAAGTTCAGTAGGTACTGCCATTGATGAATTTCTTAGTAGTTGAGCAAGAAGTGTAGCCATTGTTTTCATATTCCCATTCTTTGTCTCTATTTGATTTTTCAACTCTTGAACTTCAATATGAAGTTATTGAACACTACTAGTAAAAGTAGGAATGCCACCATATCGTGGGTTGGATGATTCAAAAATTTAGGATGGACAAACTCCGTCTCCTACACCTCATACTTGAGATTTCCACAAAAGTAGTTCTATGATTCTCTATCTCAACAATCTTATCCTATGTAATTATAGTTACATGATATAGATATAACATAAAAAATTGAACCAAACATACAAAAAATTATTCACTTACACCAATAATTTGAGCATCTTCATTTATGTATGTCCCACCAGCTCTCATATGAGTATTAATATACAAACTACCTCTGCTTATTGGCTGGTTAGTTTCTATCATATATTTATAACAATCATATTTGTATTTGTTAAGCATATCTAATTTACCAAAAAAGAAAGAAAAACAATAGACATGACCTGTTTTTAAATACTTACAATCTCTTCTTTTTTTCTTTTGAGTTTTTTAGATCCACCAGTGTGATTAATCTTGAGTTTGGGTCTATTTTCATCATTCCTTTTGCACATTTTTCTACAAATACACATACACAAAAAATGAACTTTATAATCACGGGCAACCAAATTATAAATATTGAGTAAGAAAAATACCTTTGTGTTCTCTTTCAATCTATAGTTTATGAAAGTTGCCTACTCAATTTCTAGAATTGACAATGGTGGGTTCTTTACATTTTCATCCCGGCTCTTTTTATCATCATAGTAAGTATAAAAATATTTTAGTTCGTTCTTCTTCCATTTTATGCCTATGTCTTTCATCATATATACTTTTGCCGTAATTTCGTAGGTTGGATCCCACCATAACTTAGCCTAGAATAACTTAATATTTTTAAGTAACAATAAACGTAACTCTTTATGATAGTATATAAAAGAAACAATAAAAAATACTTTTTACCTTAATGAAATCATTCCATGCTCGACCTAAAAATACTCCTAAAAGACCATCTATATATGTGGCATAGATGATGTGGCACAAATGTGGCACTCCTCTCTTTAGCCTAATATTGATGTTCAAGCCTAAAACCTGAAAAAATTAAGAACAAAATTAGACCAAGAAAATCCAAATTAGTAAAAATTCGAATTACTGGCGCAATGAAGCTTTCAGCATTTTCCAAGCACTCACAACATCAAATAAACTATCATCACGCAAAAACCATACCAGAGCAAGCATAAAATCAAAGGACAAGTAAAACCCTAGCTTCCCTTACCTAGATGGAGCTAGCCAAAAGACTCGTATTCCCGAATAGTGAGCACCACAACTTTGAGACAGCTTAATGAATTGGAAACAATAGCGGGATAGTATGGAAACGAGGTCATTAAGATGAGCCTTAGAGGAACAAAGAAATAAGACCAGAGGAGAACTAGTATGAGCTAAGAAGCAACTTACGTGGAGCGGAAAAGCTTGAGCTTGCTTGACCAAGAGTTGGGACCAAACCCTAGCAGAGCACGACTATTGCTCTAAGAGAGGGTGGGAGCTATTTTTTCTGAAAAGTGAAGTGAATGAGAAGCTTAGGGCAGTTTAGGGTCTTGGGCACCCTACAGACCAGCCCTTAGACCCAACAGATGGGGATAGGCCCTTTAAATTTTTAGGGCAGAAAAGAGGATTTTACATTCTCCTCAACAACAAAAATTTTCGTCCTAAAAAATTCACTGATGGGATAGGAAGAAAACTATGTTTTCCTCACGGCCTCCGACAACCACCACCTAGACATGACATATTTGATGACTCCAACACCTATAGCCACTGGAAACTTTGCCTCTATGCTAAGCGATATGTGTTCAATAGTGTAGATTGGTTTAGTCACTACACTCAAAATAACTTCCAACATGCAACCTTAAAACTTGAATGCTCCTTCATACTTGCCCAACTAACTTGTATTTGATATACCCCCACTATCTTTTGTAGGTTTTATCAAAGTCTCAAATGACTTGAAGTCTCAAACTAAAGCATGTTCGTTATCACTTCCCATCACCTTGTTCACTCCTTTATGCCTAACTCCACTGACTTGATCATTATTGAGTTCTGGCCTACTACCTTACCATCAACAGTTTTGACCACTTTTATGCATAACGACATTCATAACATCTTGCCTCCTTTACTGACTTCAACCAATGGTAACAAAGTCCACAACCAAGTCATTCCATTTCCAAATTAAACTTTCCTCTATTACAACCACCAAATACATTTTGACATGTCACCTTCATTTCTAGTTTGATTTATACCTATCAACTCTAAGATACTTCTCAAACTAAGATTTTTCTGAATTGCTTTTTCCCCAACCTTGTTGAGAGACTCACTAGTTCTAGTAAGATGACTAGACTAATGAAATCTCCTCACTCATTCTCTTCCCAACCCAAACACTTATGTTTCTCAACCAACTCTTACTCTTACCTCGTCAACTCGAGGATATTGAATTCCCTTCTTTGGCAAAACATCTACTCTTGCTTTCTCACTTCCAAGTTGGCACCCTAACTTGAAATCATAACTCAAACCATCTCCTACTCTCCTACTCCTCTTGCACAACTTTCTCTATGTAACTCCATAATCCCAATTCTAAATGATCATTGAATATCCCTGATTGATACTCATAAGAACGTTACTTTTGTTATTTTTAAAGAACTGGTTGTCGTAGTAACCACTAGGTCATGAGTAAGATGGTTCTTCTCATGCACCTCTTACCACTCATAAGCATCACTTGCCACCAATCCACTACGCTACTCTGATCCACACACAAAATCACTTGTTTGTTTACTCAAAATGATGCTCCTTTCATGTTAGCCGTGACAAGGAAGCAATCATCGTTGGAAAACATTCCTCAGAACTTCTATAAAACTTGCAAAAACTCTTTAAACTCCCCTTTTTAGAGTCTTAGCATCCCATTTTCTCAACATCATATCCATCCCCTTTTTAAACCATATGTCCTACTAGTCACTCCTACCTTTGTCTTGAACATTCTGAAGACCCTCTTCGCACTTGGAAAACTTCCCGCTATACCTTGGTGATATCGTTAACCTGTTTGGAATTCCTTACCTTCATCATGCTTCCACCCTTTAAAACCATAGGCCCGAAAAGTCAATCCTCCCTTATCCAACGTTACCCTTGAACAGTTTATCCTACCACTACCTCTTCTCTAAGATTCACCAAACTTGCAGTCATCCTTGTGATTATACTTAGTATAAGCAACTACTTCTCCAACATCTCCTCCACTTCCGTATTTACTTCAAACTCACAGTAGAAACCATCCATTAGGAACTATTGACACAAGTTCTTCAAACACCAATGCAAAAGTGAACTCCATTACACCAAGGTAAAAATTCTAGTAATTGCTTCAGAACACGTCTATAACTCTTCTACCACTACGATCCTCTTCGTCTATTATTCACTTCCCTTTGTCAGATGACTTTAATTCACATGAAACTCTGCCCTCACTATTTAGCTTGATTCATACCTCATACGCAACCACTGACTTATCTATTTTAAATCAAAGAATACCACCTCATTGGTTGTCCAGCTCATCAGAATGAGATTTAGAAAACAACCAATTCACCCTTGAGACTATGTCCCAACCTTGCAAAGGAAATAATTCAAATTGGGTTTGAATTTAAATACTTTGATCACCACGAAGGCACCACATATCCGAGCAAGTCTCCACTTGGCTGCGATTGTAGCAAAACCACCCTCTCAAGCTCAGCTCCTTCTTGCAGACCACCATGACTCCTTTACCATACTGGCGACATCAAGGAGTACACGACCCCAAGAAAACGGCCCCTTAGTCCAAGCATCACTTCGTAATGTGCATCTCTGGATGAGATTATTCGTGCTGACCACTTTAGCATCAACCATCGTAGACACCATGTCAACGACTCAAAACTTTTCTTTTCATTTTCTTCATCATTATGTTCCGACATCAGTTGGGTTGCCCTTCCATACAAGAATAACCTTTAAAGGTGTGCCCCTCCTTCTGGTACATGAAACCTTCCACTTTATACCTTAGGCCAAATGTCCTGCTATTGGGAACTACTTTTCCTTGAAACATCCCACTAACAATTTGAAAATACCCATTATCATCTGCTGACTATAAATCCTAGTATGAATTCCTTATGCCAGTTCCTTCCTATCCATAAATTTTTCCTTCCCCTACTTAGGAACACCATCTTTCCTGACTAATTAGTAAACCCTTATCCATCTTACCCTCTCACTAGAGGTTTGTCATCTCTTCACACTTCACGGTCTCCTCTCTTCTTAGCTTTCTCTTTGCAACCTAGGATTTGCCAATTATTCCTCTCCACCACTCCAAGAAGCACTAGATGTGACCATATGACTATATGCAATGACACTTCTCCTAACACTGTATGCATTTGCATAACTCTAAACCTCAACATTGTCGGGATGTAGAATCAGGTTGATTTCCTCAAACGATGTGGCACTTGTATGCACTGATACCTTTTAATGATCTTAACCTTTGGATTCAACTCCTTTTAGAAAACTTGTAGTATTTGTTTCTAAGAGCCTATCCTTAAAGCTCCCTCTTACCAAACGTCGTCTTATGAACTCTAGCTTCTTCTCCAATTTATTAACCAAAACTTAGCTTTCCTTATTCAATGATATACAACACACATCAACTTCCTATCTCTAAGGCAAGACGTTATCTTAGAGACCTCATCCAACACTTGTAAAGGTGAACATGCCAAGACACAAAGACACAAGACACAAAGCACAAGGTCGTAGGAAGACAAACTAGGTCATACAAAGCAATATTTGTTTTCCCAAACCATTAGAATTAAGAAAGGAAAACAACCTTTAATATAGTCATTAGTATGCACCCTCATTACTTTATCAAGACGTTTTCTGTTCTTGAAACTTTTCGTTTCACTGACAAAATCGACTAAACTTGAATACTCAAGTCCGCATGACACGACCAACCCACTACCCTTAGGTCATCCTAAGGACGAACTGCTCTGATACCATTAATGTAACACCCTATTTAAATAATAACATAATTAAATGGAATCTTACACCGAATAATATAAAGAGCCAAGTTGCGGAGTATAAAATCACTCCTTACAAATACCCAAGGTACTTAAAATGCTAAGACACACTATGATGCCTATAACCAAAAGGAGTAAAAGATAGATAGTATTCAAAATAAAATCCAAGGGTAATACAATACAATGGCCTTAGCCCTAAAAGAAAAGCCCATTTAAACGGAATCCAGCCCAAGCAGGCTACGCAGTGGAGTCACCATTCCCCTATTGACCACAAGGATTTCTCGCATCTGCTCACATCAATAAATTGATGATCATCACAAAGAGAGAAAACCACACACAGAACATACAAACAAGCAGAAGGGTAAGCTAGAGCGGAAAATGGTTTAACATACAGTTACATAAGATTTCATAGTCCAAGATGCTTATGTCAACCAATCATGTTATGACTTGCAAACAATACACTAAGACTCGAGACATGACTCATCTGGATACATATAATTAGTCAGATTCAGCGGATGCTTGCACTTGTGGTGGCCTTTCCTACTCTACCGAGCTAATTGTTATAGTGTTTCTTTCCCCCACACACAAGGTTAGCCCTTAAAGTGTTTCAGACCTCTTGCTACTCTCACCACTCGAGTCAATACGCTCTATGTGAGACTAACTGACTCTTTAGAGTGTTAGGATGCAATCCTTACCTTGAATCCTTACTAAATTATATAAATGGGGCACCACCATGAACTCCCACTAACAGGGGTCATGGAATTACGTCCCGACCAACTGAGGCACCACCATTAGGTCTCACCTAGAGGCTCATGGAATTACGCCCTAACCAATGAGGCACCACCACGAAACTATCATGGAATTACGCCCTAACCATATACAAATCATGTTTCAACATCCAAGTATGTACTTGTTATGCATACAAATCTCATACCAACATTTATAACCAACCTTCATTCATATTCCATATCAAAACCATACCAAACTCATCATTTTTAGCCCATGAATCATTCCATACATGCAACATGCTTAAATCATGTTAAACTTATCCATCACAGACCATAAATCATCTCACTCATACATAATCACCCAATTCATGCTTTAAAAGTATAATCAATCGAAACATATGACCAACATCCAAGAACAGAGAAACAACAGAACAAGCACACTTCTCGCCCAGTCCCTCGCTCAGGCCAAAGGGTTCTCTCGCTCAGGCGAGCTCCTTTTGCCTAGGCGAGAGCTCGAAAAGAGGAACATGGAGCTTTTATGTTCTCTCGCTGAGGCGAGACCTCCTCGCCTGACCGAGATAGCTCTCGCTCAAGACAGGAGCTCATCGCCTGAGCGATAGCTGGCGTAAGCTCCAAGGATGAGCCTGTGATGCTCTCGCTTGGGCGAGACTGGCCCGCCTGGGCGAAAATATCAGATTTCTCCTGTAACATCCATGAGGAATATTACTTAAATAAATAGTTAAAATGAAAATGGAATATCAAAAGTTGCAATATTAATATTCCCAAACGCGGGAAAATTTAAAATGTGTAGACAAGCGCTACAAGTTTATAAAACATAAATAATAAAAGTATTACAAGTTTCAAAAATCCTTAATCATAACTGAAACATAACAAAATAAAGTGAAAATCTCCTAGCTCTAATTTCCCAAGCTAGCCCTCACTCCGTCGCTTGAGTATCCTCAACATCACCTATATCAACATCTGCTCCCGTGTAACGAATCACACGATCATCGCCATACACAAACAAAAAGGGTGAGCTGAGAAAAATATAAATAACGTATATAAAATATGCAAGATAAGTCATACACCCATTTATTCAATCTACTTAGTTCTTGGCCAAGACCTTAACCCCAAGGCTTTATAGCCTTCAAATCACACAAATGGTTAGCCTTGGACTCGGGAATATGATGCTCACATGAACCTGCCCGCTCGTGGTCTTGCCTCTACGAACCTCCCCGCTCGTAGTTCTGCTCTACGAACCTACCTGCCCGTAGTCCAACACATGTGATCCACCAGCCACGTACCTCCTCGCACGCAGCATCTCTCAAGCGTGAGGACGGAACATACGAACCTACCTCGCTCGTATCTCCACGCGAGAGTAACTGGATATGAACCTCCCAGCTCATATCATCACATGTTAACCACCTTCCATGAACCTACCCGCTCATGACACAGCATCTCCCGATCCAAGTATAGCATTATCGCTTAAAAGCAATGCACACAAATCATAAACTACAGCACTATCGCCTAACGCAATCCTAAGCGCCGCCAAGCGAAATCAGTGTAGACTGCCTGGCGGTTCAAGCCACACCGCCAAGCACCAGGTCGACGAATAGAACGCCTACTACTCTGCTCCTGCCTGGCGGATCCTACCCCACCGCCAGGCGCCAATCGCTGCAGACCACTTCCTGTTGTACAGACACCGCCTGGCGGAGCACACCCTGTCGCCAGGTGCCACGCGGTGTAGGGACCTCCTCGCATATCCTTTCGCCTGGCGACATCATCCAGCAGCCAAGCGCCACACTAGTAGTAAGTTTCTGCAGGTTATTGGCACTCTATAATGGTATGTTCTTCACTCTGCTTGACCTCCAAAAGACACCACACTCTCTTATAATCGCACCTAATTTCCATTAACAATTCACCCCAATATATATTAATTGCATGTACTCATTCTCACCATTTCACACTTCCAACTAGGAAAGTTATCCACCACCAACTAGTGCATTATGATTTAACCAATTTACAGCAGCAACCAATCCATACTTACTCCCTGCAACTCATCTAATTCGTTAGAAAACCTGTACTCACCAACTTTTATACACTCTTTTATCATTTAACCTTTATGCCCAATTCCATCTACCTGATTCAATTATCCTCCTGCAGTTTTATCTTCACTAACTCACTACTACATTTCATGCTCGACAGAATTCTCCTCCCTAAATTGGTCTCCAATGTTTTCTCTATCATTTGTATTATCTAGTAATTAGTCACCTGCCTATCCCCACAACACTGCCTCTCTAATAACATATGATTCATCACAATTCCACAATTCCTCAATACACTTTTTAACCCTGATCTCCTTTAATCCTAATCCATATTGTTATAATTCATTCAAATTCCCAACACTTCATAAATAGTACTTTATCTCTTTTACACCACACCTCTTACGAATTAAACACAAGGACCTAATCTATTTCACTCTCATCACCTTCCCTCACGTCCAGCCAAATCTATGTACCAAACTGACCTCTGCACACGTCACTGCCTGGCGGTAACTTGCAACTGTCGGGCGGTATACCAGAACCTAGGCAACTACCAGGTTTGTTGTACCTGCGATATACCCAATACCCAGAACTCGACCCATGCACCAATTGCAATAGAACAAGATAATTCATACCTAATTTACCATAATATAGTTCCTGGATATCATTTTCTCCACTCAAGCATACACAGGCCATGACAATTCACAATCGAATCATTCTCTCTTTTAAAGAAAACAACCCTATTCATGTTCACTCATACATGATTCCTTAAAATCATCATCAAACTTGACTTCTCGATTTTTCTTAACATTAAACACATAAGATTATACACAAGACACATTCAGGAGTAAAATTAATCCCATGTACCAACCACAAGCAAGGCAAAAGCGAACAGCATCACGCCGCCTGGCGGACATTCATCCCTGCCAGGCAGTTCATGTCAAAATGCAGCACACACCAACACAACCTGATGCATCGCCTGGCGGTTCGGGCTTTACCGCCAAGCGGTTTCTAGGTAAAATCTAGAAACCTCGAACAACAACGTGAAAATGAAGTGGTTTACATGAAATATAATCAAAGCAAACACGATACATTATATATGAATCAAACACATAAGGTACAACTCCCCTTACCTGGAATTCACGCTCCAAACTCGAATTCTTGGTGTATCTCTAACCCAAAACTCTCTTAACCTTTCCTTGCACACCAACAATATTTTCCCTGCTCAATTCTTTCAGCACCCACCACGAAAACTCTTCTGGAAAACCACTGCTTGCAATTCACACCCAATGCAGCACCCCTCTTCCTTCCAATTCTCTTCTCTCTCACAATTACTACCCTAATTAAGTGAGTTTAAGTCTAAAAACGAAAATTAAATAAAATGTGGTTTATGGTTATTCAACACTCATAATTGGGATGTTTTCAGCCCCCTAATCTTCCTCTCTTGGCTAGGGTTCCTAAACCCTTCCATAATCATACCAAACAAAATTTGACAAAAAGAGAGCAATTTTGTTCTTAGCAAGGTTTGAACCCATAACCCTTTAACCATAAGACAAGTGCACAACCAAATCAATCAATCATGTTTTGTGATAATTCCTACAATTTTAGGATTTTATTATCACGTCAAGCATTCAAGTATATCATCAAAATAATACATAAATTAAAATAACACATAATTGGCATACATAAGACTTGAACCCAAGTCCTCTCACACAATTAAAGTACTTCACGTCATAGCTCTCTGTATTAAATGCCTTAAAGGCTTCTATTACCCGCATTTATTAAAGAATTATTTAATTAACTATTTAATTTTCTCGGGTCTTACATCTCCATTGTTCTCACGTGTATAGTTAAGCATTCACAACCAAACAGAGTTTTCAGCATTTTCCAAGCACTCATAACATCAAATAAACTATCATCACGCAAAAACCATACTAGAGCAAGCATAAAATCAAACGACAAGTAAAACCCTAGCTTCCCTTACCTGGAAGGAGCTAGCCAAAAGACTCGTATTCCCGAACAGGGAGCACCACAGCTCTGAGACAACTTAATGAGCTGGAAACAATAGCGGAATAGTATGGAAACGAGGTCATTAAGATGAGCCTCAAAGGAAACACGAAATAAGACCAGAGGAGAACTAGTATGAGCTTAGAAGCAACTTACATGCAGCGAAAAAGCTTGAGCTTGCTTGACCAAGAGTTGGGACCAAACCCTAGCAGAGCACAACTGCTGTTCTAAGAGAGGATGAGAGCTGTTTTTCTGAAAAGTGAAGTGAATGAGAAGGTTAGGGCAATGTAGGGTCTTGGACACCCTATGGACCAACCCTTAGGCCCAATAGATAGGATATGCCCTTTAAATTTTTAGGGCAGAAAAGAGGGTTTTACAAGGATATCTACTCTTCAATGTGTTTTTTTTTTTTGCATTTTATTTAAAAAATGAAAAGTACAAAAATGTAAATAATTAAAAATGTGTTGTTTAACAAATTATTATTTTAAAATATTTCACTAGTTTATGTGTAAAAGATTGTTTGACAGTTTTACATAATAAAAGTCCAAAACAAAAATTGATCCAACCCGAATAATACGAAATTTGTTCGATTTTATTTTATTTTTATTTAGATTAAATTTAAACTAAATAACATTTTTAATTTCAAAATGATTCGAGTGAATTTTTAATTAAAAATTTATCTAAACGGAGTTGTAAAGATCCTTGTTACAAGGTTTTTTTTTTTTT
>Ga0214543_1005196_pt1 | contig 24124 bp, 11 predicted proteins | sample CNSS2metaG_FD_160094 | JGI IMG/M metagenome (GOLD analysis project Ga0214543, IMG submission 160094) | Root nodule microbial communities from cowpea collected in UCLA plant growth center, Los Angeles, California, USA - CNSS2 | ecosystem: Host-associated > Plants > Roots > Nodule | place: USA... | reverse complement strand
GTTTATTTTTATTTTGTTTTTTTTTTTTTGTTCATTTGTTACGGTGGAAAAGAAAACTTTAGAAGAAAAGGAAAAATCCACCTGGAATCCATTTTTGATTTGCTAAGGTGAATCTTTAAAAATGATGTTGATGAAAACCATTGGTTCAAACTCAAATCAATTACCTAGTTGTCATATCAATTACGTGTTAACCAAATCAATGATTTAATGATGTTTTCAAAAGTTTTTCACCCAACGAAAAAGTAACCATCTTTATGGCCTACAGATAAAATGTAATCCTAAATAACTAAAGTTTCTAAATTCTTTTACTTATAACATGACTTTGAAAAAGTATTTCTGTCTTTTCATGAGGTTGAGTTCATTCTGATAATTCACAATCAAATTTCTACACATCAATACAAATACGAGAGGAATAGGAGAGAACATTAAATAACAATAATAAAGAAACTCTAATTGTTAAAAAATACTACAAGTTTTGGTTAGATGGTTTTATATACAATTGTAAGAATCAATTAACTATCTTAAAAATAAAAATAATTTAACGGAAAATCACAATATTTTTTTTTTCTATTTAAAAGAATAATGGTTTAAACTTGGATTCTTTTACCAGGAATTTAACACTTAAATTTTCAAATTTGGTGTAATTGTTGAGTTTTTTTAATAAATTTAAATATATTAGTCATTGTAATAATTAGTTGTTGCAGATGATGAGTCATTGTGAGTAACTAATGTACTAATCATTGAAGTTTATAGTTAATAAGTTATGCGTTTATAGTTGCTTTAAGTATAACAGTAAACAAATGTGAGTTTATAAATTATATTGTTCATTGTATGAAAACAACAACAAGATATGAATCAAGTTTTTTCATAATAAAGAATTGTTGATTATAAAGTGGTATCAAAAGTTAGCTAGCTTAAGTGTTTGAATGAAAAAAAAAAGAGTTTGAGAGCTTTGGTGTTTGAAAAAAGAAAGAAAGAGAGCTATTTTTTTTTATCAACAATGAATATATTTATATATAGTATAACACTAGGAGTGTTTTAATCCATATACAGAAAAATAAAGACATAATTAAACAACACTACTAAACACCTTAGAAAGGTTTAGCATAACATCTTTAATAAATGTCCCCCTTTACCTTTCCAAAAGAGTATTATATAGTCTTAGAAATTACCTATGTATACTACTTGTCAAAACAAAGTAGTCACATATTATAGTTAAAGTACAACAACCAGATTTACATCAAAATCTAGATGTTTCACTTGTGAGTTTGATGTAGATCAACCTTTAAAATCTGTCCTAATCGATTATTACTTTTGTCCCTCCAATTTATGCTTATGTGATGATCCTTTAGAAGAGTATGTTATTGCTTGACTGCAATTTTTTACTATTTGTATGTTATAATTACACCATCCTTGTTGCATCTCATATTTGTTGAATCTCTCTAGGTCATACTCATCCTAAATTTACTGCTAAAGGCAAATATAACTCTAGACTAAAAGTTCAACTAGGTTAAACTACAAAGAAAATATATTTACTTTCAAATTCATGTTTTCTAATACGGATTTTTGTTATATTTTATATGTGACAAATAGACTGCACTTTAATTGGACAAAAAATTCAGTTAGAATAGAAAAAATTAACATTACTAATTTTATGTTTCATCTGAGTCAAAACTTTATTATTTATTATTGTATATAAATATATATATTATTATTATTTGAATCAACAACTCTTATACAAAAGTTGGATTTCGTTATTTGTTTAATCTGACAGTAATTAAGGTTAAATTAAATGAATGAAATAAAAATTCAAAGAAACTAAAGATTTTCGATTTAGACGGTTTGATTTGGATATATGGTATTTTCTGTAATAAAAACTCAAAGAATATGTTAAAACCAATTATTTTCGTTTTTTCATATCTATAATTTTATAAAATAGGAAAAAAAATATCATCATGTTTCAAAATATAAGACTTTCCTACGTTAAAAATATCCTTCCATCGAAACTTTTTGTTGGTAAAATAGTTTAGATGTATATCATGATTGTCGTATAAATAGATTATTTTGGAAGACTATTTCTGACCACTTGTTAGATGAAGTGAGGAATAGAAGAAAATCACTTAAAATATTACAAAGCTAATATCTATAAGATTACTCAAATTTAATTATTGAAGATGATAAAATCGTAGTAGAAGAAAAGTGATCTCATCATTAGATATGACCAACTTTGTTTCGTAGTAAACATCATCATCATGCAAGTAAATACTTCTACATTAATTACATAGCATAAAAAAAAATTAACAATTCATAAATTTTATAAATAATCCATGCATAAAACTTCATTCTCATCATCATGATACTTTTGATTTATCCTACCCAAAACCAAGCTCATACATTTTTGTGAAGTCAAACAAACCATAATAAGATTCTATTACTTGAATAATCAACCATCCATTTGGAATAAATATATAAATAGATGAATATAAACTGATGTCATGTTCTCAAGATTCAAAATAAAGGAATAATGAAGAAAATACTAAAGTAGAAAATTTATTTTAATGTTTACTTTTTCATGTTATAAAATAAATACAACATTTTTTTATTAGGATACACTATTTTTTTTCTCTTTTTTTTATGGTTTTAGTAATAAAGAGAAAACTGTTTTTTTTTGTCGTAATTATTTTTCTTTGGTAAGGACATATAACTAATTTAAAATATATATATATATATATATATATATATATATATATATATATATATATATATATATCTTGTATGACTATACAAAGTTTAAGAAAAAAAAGAAACACATATGGATTAGGTTTTACGTTTTAACCACTATTTGACAATCTGTGCTAAGATTCATGCATGTGTGCTGGATGATGCTGACTTCTAATATTTAATATTTAACTTTGCTATATAAAACAAAAATATCAGCAAAGATCCCTACGTTGTAAGTTACCACTTTATTCATTTATTCTTAACTACCTATATTTTATAATATTCTTAAACAATAAAAACACGTCATATGTAATGTAATTCAAAATACGTTAACCCATTAATTAAATTCCGCTAATAATATAAATATAATTTAACTGATGATAAAATCAAATAACTCAACCATAAAAGAGAGAACAGATTTTTCTTCTATTTGAACCCCCACAAAATACTATGCTAGCCCATTTTGTGCATCTAATTTTCCAACGGTCCACACTCAAAACTGAAGTTCATTTTACTTTCTTCACCGCTCAAAATAACATTATTTCCACCCCCTCAAATTAAACACAACTATCACCCTTTTATAAAACTAAACCAAATTTTGTACGTATCTTAAATAAACAATTACTTGAATTAAGTATTAAACATAAATTCAATTTTTTTATGACTTTCATTTTTTCTTTCACATGTTTATATTAACACATAAAAACAAAACTCCTTTCAAATAGATTACTTTTTACACATAGTAATGTTAATTTCACCTATGCAATTATAAGATATACACTATTTCCCATCCTTGGTTAAAGTTGGTGCACTATCTGAATTTTTTTTTTCTTCTTCAAAATCTCACAAATAAGTTTGGAGTGTGACATCCATTGTTAACACTAGATTTGAGTGATGTAAACCTTGAACTTCACAATTGTGTTAACTATCTAGAGACTAATAGTTTACTATAAAACTTCTTAGAAATCTTATTTTAAAAATAGAATTTTGAAAAGATTTTTGCTGTATCATTTCCAAAATTCAAGACACGATTGATCAGGCTTTTGTCATTTATACCGTATCTCTCTGCCTTTATCTTTAATTAGTTTAAATCCTTGCCTTTGAACTGATTTTTAAACCAAATCAAAACTAAACAAAAGTACATTAAATAAACATCACACATGTGCAGTGTTTTTTCTCTTATCTTTGTTTTCTCGGTTGTGTGAAGAAATAATCTTTTGTATAATCTTTTCCAGTTCTATAAGATTACAGTTCTAGCTATAGAAATTGAAGACAGCAGCGATGGCCTAGAACAAAATAGCCTCAAGAAATGCATTGGTCTACATAAAAACAATAGTTGTAATTTCAGAGTCTATAACCATGCAAATGCTTGGCCCATCTTCTGGCCATGTAAGGGTCATGAAAATCCCAACTTTCAACACTGCTACTCCTGCCACCACCACCACCACCACCACCTGTGTTCATATCCCTCACAGTTTCTTCACCATCTTCTGAAGCATCACCTTTATGTTCTCCAACACCTACAACAGTTTCCCCTGTTCTTCTAACACACTCATCAATTTCACCTTCAATGTAGCTATATTCCACATACACATGAGTGCAGTCACCAAGGTCTAACAGAATCCTTCTTTCTTCTCCACCTCTTATCTCTCCAATCCTTATCACTCTGCCACTGCCAACTTCCTCACCAGCTCCACATATTCTCAGCTGAATTTCGCGCACAATGCCTCCAAGCATCTTGGCCAAGAACTCCTCAAACTCTTGTATCACAAATCCACTAGAAGTGCCAAAGCCAAATCCCACATGAAATCTATGAATTGGAGTAGATGGTAGTTCCATGCTCACAGCATGGTATGGTCTAGTAGGATTATCAGACAAGTGCAGGATGCATGATTCAGGGTTCTTGTGCACACGGTCTTCAAGTATCTTTATCCCTTTTTTCAACCCTTCAACTGGATCAGCTTGCCCCATGTAGAACAACCGGTCAATGACTTGAAGGGCCGTGCGTTTTCCATAGGATGTCATGCGTCTCAAGGGGAAGACACGAGCCGCAGCTGAGGAATATGTAACAATGGCCAACCTATCTATCTGTCTGAGGGAGAAAACCACAAGAGCCATTGCTTGTTTGAGAAGTCTTAGGTGTGGTCCATTAGGACTAGCCACCAAGACCAAGTCAGTGGCTCGTTCATGGGTGAGTTTCACAGAGAGATAGGCTCTATTTGAGGAAGGGCACATGATATAAGGTGTTTGCATTGGCATTGGTGAGGATTGTACATGTGATGAGGAGCTGCAAGTTAAAGGGTGGAGTGATAAATGGCAAGGGCATGATGCATGTTTTGTCACCTGCAGAGCTGGATGGTAACTGGTTGGTGCATTTGGTGGAATAGGCACAAGAGAGAAACTCAGCTTTGGACTGTCTGGTGTGTCATCAGGTTCAACAGGATCATCATCATCATAGCGTGCAGAGCGTAGAAGAGATCGGCGATGAACACGGAAGGTAGCAATGGAATCATCGAGGATTCTTAGAATGGGATCACTTTGGTTGGAGGAAGTGAAAGGTCCTCCTAGGTTGTTGTTTAGGTTACGAGGGAGCTGAGTCCAATGGGCACGGCAAATGGGGCAAGTCACACTTCCATGGCGGACATTGGAAGAGATGCAGGCAAAATGGAATGCATGAGAGCACTGAGCAGTGAATATAGCTTGTCCTGGACTGCTTCCCTTGCTATGGTAACTAAGAGGATCTAAACATATTGCACACAAATTCTGCAGACAAACAAAACGAAGCAGGTGAGTCAAAGAAGGAACAAGCATGCATCCCTGAATAGTAGGATGAAATACATGAATACATTCATAGTATCGACCAAGAATGATGTTGGTTACAAATTCACCAGAAAGACAGACAGTGAGATTTGATTCAGGAACAAACAAATCAAGAAAATGAATGTTATGCTGTGTTGGCTTGTTAGTTTGAAGCATCTAGTAGCATAGATGTATGTACATAACATGCATAGCTCCAATGTTTTCAAAGCCAGAAGAAGAAAATAAAGGAACAACTCCCATATTTTCAAAGTGATATCACACTCTACTCATTTTGAGAAGGAATTGATTAGATTGTGATGATAGTGTAAAATATGGATTGCATTTATGAGGATATTGCTGACTTTTGTAATAATTGTTTTAGAAGTCTTGTCTTGCTTGATTTCTAATCGGTGGATGTATAAAAAGTCTTTATACTGATAATGAATAATAACAATAGTATTGAGGAATTAATGACTTATCTGAAGAGGCATTTTTTAATGAAAAGAAAGTGGCACACAGACAGAGTTGTGATAAAACCAGACTAAGATTGAAGAAAATACATACAATGTGTCAAATCTTATCACTCTGATGGTTTTCATGCCAACATTCATACAAAAATGCATTATTAAACAAACTAATCACTTTTTACCATTGGATTAAAGTATACAGTGAAGCTTTCGGTAAATTGAAAACGAGATTCCACACTCAAAGTGACAAGGGATTGTGTTCACCACAAAAGTTCATTCCCTTCATTATGAAGCTATTGGATGAAAGACATGTGTATATGATATATAATATCCAGAGAGGTTTTCAAGACGATAGAAGGAAAAGTATGATCATGCATGTAGTGGCAGGTGAAACTTCCCAACGTGGGGTCAGCATTTAATGAATTGATTCTTGGCTTCACTAATGTGCCATGTGCAGGTATTCACATGCCAGTATCCTCTATTAACCACCTTCGGTGTTCTATATATATTTCTGTACCAAAATAAATACTTTAAAGCCATTCGGCCAAATCACAGCACGAGAAAAATAATAAAGCAAAAGGGTAGTTAAAAAGAAGAATTAAGCATCAATTATAAAAAAAAGCAAGAAAAGAAAAAAGAAAAATGTTCCACAAGGTCAAACTTTTAGGTTCATTGGATTCCGAAGTGTTTCAAAGCAATAATAGACCGAATGCGCAGATAGAAAACGCATGAAAGAACTGAGTACCAAAATGTCTAGTAGCTAGAAGTTGAAGAGTTACTTTAATCCTAAACCTATTAATCATTAAAAACATTAATAAATCTCCAACTTAACTCACCTCTGTAGAATCAACAATGTTAATGATGATTAATTTGCTAACCTAGAAAAATGAAAAGTCTTGTGGTGGTTTAAGGAACCAAAAGTGGATTTTTATTACCTTGCCATGAAGCTCATTGTTGATGTTGGTACTGATACCAGAATCTGTTTCCTCCATTACCTCCCCTGGGGAATTTTTTGTTCTTGACGGAGACACAAATGAGGAAACTGAGGTCTGCAAACAAACAACAATAATGACATCAATAACCACGACAAATTCATAAACAATCCATGTCACACCCCCTTAATCACGATAATCAAAAAACATTATCAGAGAAAAACAAAGGGGAAATCCCAAAAATCAAGTGGGAAAGGGCATTCCCAAATCCATGATTTCACACCCCAAAACCGATGATGGATGAAGAGGGCCATCCAATTGAACACCAATTTGGCAAAATTGCAGTCCATCCCAAAATGCAGATAAAGTTTGAATCTTTCCCCAAAATGCAAACACCCAAAGAAGAAAGAAATGCAGAGTGTTGAGAAAAGGGAAAGTGGGAGATTACAGTGGCAGATAGACTACAAGACGTGTCAATGGATACTGGATCCACCAAAGCCTTTCTCCTTGAGAATGAGCCACATGCATATGCTGCTGCCACAGCCACCTTCCTTGCTGCTTCTTTCAGCTTTGAAGTCCCTCTTCTTCCACCTCCTCCTTCTCCCATTCTCTCTTTTCTTTTCACTATCTCAGTTGTTTGTGTCAAAGATTACAGTGTTAGAGAGTTACCCTCTGAAGCTTTTTGGTGTTTGTGTCGCTGATGAGGCCACAAATGATGCAGAGAACAGATGAGAGAGAGAAAGAGAGAGAAAAGAAAAGAGACAAGGAGCTCTGCAAAATTCAGCAATGAGCAGCTTCTGTTGCCGTCGCTGCTGTTACTTTTGTAAGTCACTATTATTGTTGTTGTGTTCTTTCTTCATCAGCACCACACACACGCTTATATAACATAAGTACATTACATTTCACAACCGCTTCTAAGCACTGCCACCCCTACATCATTATTATATTTGGCTATGGTCACTCACATTTACCAATAATAAAAAAAAAAACCTTTTTTGTTTTTACCTTCTTACATTACAGTCTTCACTTCAAGTTCAACCCAACAAGCCACCCCAATTCCCATTTTATGCTTTGATCCATAAAGATAGGTTTTTTTATTTTTTGAAATTTGCTTTACAGATATTAAATCTGTTAAAAATTAATTTTTACTGGAGGATCTGTCCAGTTAATTATATCCATGTGAAATATTTGATATTTTTTTAATTCAGATTACTCAAAGTTGATATTTTTTAAAGGTTTAAATCCAAATATACATAAATAAAAACAATCCGGGTATATACATTTAGGTATGTGCAAATTTTAAATCAGTTGAACAGACTGAAAAAAATGTTAGGCGTTGAACACCTTTTGAATGGAGAAAAAAAATTGCATAAAGTTGAATATTTGATGTGTGTTTATGAAAGTTTGAGTGATTTAAAATGATTTAAAATGCTAAATTTTTTTATTTGATACTTATTGAAAAAGAGTGTGAGAACCATATTTGCTATTTTAGGGAAACAAGAGTATTTTTGTCAAAGATTGTAATTAGATTGCTTTGAAAGGAAAATTCAAGTTGGGCTTGACAGTTTCTACTTGAAGTCATAGATTTAGATCCTATGGGTTACCTTTTTTCATGGGAAACATACCAAAGCAAATTTTAGTTAATTAGTCTACAATTTGTAGCATCAAACATCAATGTTACTTGCATCTAAAACGATATTTTAGTAAACAGAAAAAAGGGTGTTGAAATTGATGGAATAGCATGAAATGAGGAGGAAGGAAAAGGACCAATTTGGCCCTTTACAAAAACAATGATATTATGGGGCCATCCCACTAAAACCTAATTGACCAATACAAGTTGTTTACAGCAATAGTGAGATCCCTCCACTTGGACCACGCTTATATTTTCATCCACTTTTTTTCCAATGTTTATTGAAAAAATATTCTGGTTTTGAAAATTCTATGTATGCATCAAGTTTATGCACTTTTTGAGGGAAAAAAAACACATTTTTATGGCCCTAAATCTAGAGTGTATGTAGTGAGAGCTTGTGAAACATAATGACAATTTATGGGATGAATTCAATCATGACAAGTTTCCATTAGATTTAAAGCACTTCACCCCACATTCCACACAGGGCATTGGGTCCACCAGTTTATAGCACAGGGACACATTTTTTTTCTTCTTCTTTTTCCCTTTTAAACATAGTAGCAGCAGCAATGTAAATCTTTAATATTGGTACCATTTTTCAGCATGCGTTAGCTACGACTTAGAATCACTTTGGTACCAACTTGTTTCAGAAAATATAAAAAGAATGAAACTTGTGAATTGCCTCACAAGAGTCAAAACAGAGATCTGATTTGCTGGCAGGATTGAAAAGCAAAGCTATATGGAGAGGGGGGGAATGGGGAAAATATTAAAAACAGAAAAAAAAAATGAGAGAGAAAAAGAGAAGGGTCAAAAGGGTTCCAAGAGGTGGGGAAAATGACCGTTTTATTTGAATTTAAAAGGTTCATGGCATTGATCCATAAGAGCTTCCATAATTCCATTCTTTGGCTTTTTCTCCTTCTTGTTCTTTTTCTTTTGATGTAAATAAAGAAATGGACATTTATTTGCAATGCAAAGGTAGTCAAAGCAAGAGAGACTAATGGGTTGGCTCCAAAATGCTTTTCTTGCATTGGTTGTATTCCACTTGTCTTCTTCATATACTTACATGGGCTACAATATATCTCTCCTTTTCCTTTTTCTATATTCTTCTTCTTTTATAGCTCATGCATATTTATTGTTTAGCTTTTTAGCTTAGACATCTAATGGCTTCTTTGTTGGTGGAATTATTTGGATTAAGGGTACCTTAAGATTCACTTTAATACAAACTTGTGATAATTTTTTAGTTTAATTTGCAAATCCATATTGTAATGTTTTCTTTTGTGCTGCACTTGGTATTTGATTGGATAATGGGAAATTTTGGCTGTGAACAGAAAGTGAATTGCATATTCAAACCAGGTTGTGCATGGGGTTTTAACTAATCATAATTTAATTTGATGTACTTAGTTAAATAAAGTTTTCTTTTTTTCTTCTGGGGAAAATTGTAATTAACTAAAAGTATCCAGACTCTAAGTCATATTATTAAGCTAGTTGTGAATTTTCTTATTTGAATAGCCAAGTGAAAAAAAAAAGGCAAAGTCAAATTTATTTGATCATATAATAAAGCATACTGTGAAAGAAAAAAAAAAGAAAAAAAAAAGAGAAGCTAGTTTGATTTGTGCTTTTGCATGCTTGCTGTTGCTTAGTTTCTTTCCATTCCCTTTGATCAGAAAAAGGATGAGTTGTCCCATTGATGATTAAACCGCGTTAGAATAATAGGTCTTCTTTGAACTACTGCCCTAGGTGACAATCAAATGCCTCTCTCCTCCTTTTCCCTTTTTTTTCCCTTCCAAATTCTCTTTTCTTTTCTCCCAAAAAACCAGAAGAGGGTCCCAAAATATTACCTACAGATTAGGTTACTGTAGTAACCTATGTTCAGATGTGATAAATACCATAAAGTATCTATATCAGTAGCAGAGAAAATAAAAACTTAAGAATCCTAAGTAAGTAAAATATATTCCACTCCTGGAGAGGTGTTTAAGTTTAGTCCATTTTACAGTAAATGAATTTGTTAGTAGTAGTGAGTAATTATGAAAAAACCTCTCAATTTAAAGGTTTTTTTTTTCTTTCAACTTTTAAGGTCATGGACAGATACATTTGAATCCTGTGTTATCAATTTTTGGACTTAGAGAAGAGAACAGTATTTTGAATCATACTTACTACTTATCCTTTTTCAATCTTTGTGCAGAATCTTCATTTCAACTTTTAAAGTGATAAAGTTTGTATTAGAGATTCAAAACTAACTGTGGATAATGCCGAGTGTTATAATATGAGAAAAAAGTTACCCTACATGAAAGTAGATTAAACTATAGCAGCTTTAACATCTTAACTAAATCTATCAGGGTTTGAACATTGGATCATGATCTTCACCAAACTAGGAGGGATTTTTTGAGTTAACTAATACACTAGACAACAATTTAAGCAATCAGCTAAGAAATCAAACGTGTACAGAAATTATTATTACGAGCACAAACGTATTAGCAGAGCAAGTATGTGTCCACGTACAAATATTATCTTTTTCTTTTGTGTCCGCAAGTTATTTGGAATGGTTAGGTAGTGATGACGCTCCTTCTCACATGCTTCAAGCAAGACATATAAGAAGAAGACAAATGAGAAAAAAACAATAGTTGAAATTTAATAGGTACAAGCTTGTATTGAGTTGTCGTGGTAATCAATCACTAAACTTGAATGTGCTAATTTTAATGCAGATTCAGGTTTATTCATTAAATGTGGGGTACGAGAAATGTATCAAAATTGGATATTTTGTCTTGAAAGCAAGTTGTTATAATAGAGCCAGAAAACGATGGATGCACCAAAGGAAAATAATGACAGTACTGAGAACTTAGGGAATCTCCTTTTGTGAATGACATGGGAAAGCTATTGGTGATCCTCTCTTGCCTCTCAAAAGAAGGTAAAGGGGAAAGTTTCCTTGTGTTTGCAAAAACTTGCTGCTTGCTAGCCTACAAAGAACAAACGTGTCTGATTGCTTGTTCAAATAGTTCAGTTTGACCTAGTCAAAGTACAAGGGAGTTGAACTTGGATTATTGGAACATGAACTTATTTGGAACTTAATTCGACCCTTTCAAATAATTTTTAACTTGTTTCAATAAGCTTTTATGGTCAAATTGTTGTCCTAAGAAGAATTTAGTGTTGGGTTCTGACAAAATTTCTCCATAAAAAAGAGTTCTGGGTTTTAAATATGACTAACGAACCAGAAGAGACTTAAACTCGATAGCAAAGTTCAGAATCTCACAGAAGAAGCTAAGACTCAGGTTACAAAAAAAATCATGTCATAAGGTTTATATAATAATTAGTATTTTATTAAACTGTTTGTTGTGCAGTTTGAGCATATGTTTTAATCTTATTCCAAGATGTTGCCGTCTGTGTCCGTATCTTCTTTCTTAGTCATGAATAGTTTTTCCTTAATACATGCACCATATTTCACGGTGGTTGTTAATAGGTCAGGTCACAAGACTCACAACTCACAAGAGGCCAAGGTTTGTCATTTTCTAATTGTTTGACGCCCCTCACTTTTCATAGTCCATTAATCATAATGCAACTGGATTTCAAGGTCACTTCTGAATCTTTTCGTTCCGATCTGTACCACTGCATAAAGAAAAAGAAAGAGTTATATCCACAGCTTTTACAAATCCCATGATTAGAACAGAAGGGCAAATCATTAGCTCATTTGAATTTGATTTGGACTTTGGAACTGAACGGTTAACAACAATTTCACTTTTTACCTTTTTAGTTCACTCTATAGTTATGTTCCTATGCAATAACATAAAACACCTTAACTAACTGTTGTTTGTCAACTTTGTATTCTCACATATATTGTGGTTCTCATAAATTTCCTAACAGTCAATCATTTATATCATGCAAAATAGCGCACCAAGTTTCAAAGAACCAAGCAGTGGCATTCATAAAAACACTATAAAGTGTACATTTTTTATGTTAGATGTAACTTGGGTTAGTACTTAATTAGTGGAGAACTAGTCTGCTAGCAACATGTTCTCTTGTGTAGAACCCATTTCCGTCATCAAAGGTTGAAGATTCTGTTGTAACAATCTGTAAATTTCCGCAATCTGGGGATGAGATCTTTCCCCAACAACAAATACATGATTTTTCCCTTTTATCTGTATTTGACTATATCCTGGAATTTTCTTCAGATATCTCTCTTTCATTCTTTTCCTAACTTGTGCAAATTCATCCCACCGACCCTCTGCAGCATATGTATTGGCTAGTAGTACATACCCCCCTGAACTAGATGGCTCTAGCTCTAATAGTTTCTCACCAATGGAATTTGCCATTACAACATCCCCATGAAGCCTGCACGCACCAAGCAAAGCCATAAGAATAACTTCGTCTCTCTCGGAAGGAGGAATAGTGGACACTACATCCATTGCTTCATCCATAAGCCCTGCTCTACTTAGAATGTCTACAAGGCAGGAATAGTGCTCAGCCTTAGGATTTAAGTTATAAGTACCCTTCATTGAGTCAAACAGTCTTCTACCTTGGTTAACAAGACCAGCATGGCTACAAGCTGACAAGAGTCCTACAAAGGTGACCTCATCTGGCTTAATTCCTGATACTAGCATGCGTGCGAATACCTGCAAGGCATGGTGACCATGTCCATGATTTGAATAAGCTACTATCATCGCAGTCCATGACACTACATCTTTTGACTTTAGTAGCTCAAAAGAAAGCCTAGCTGAGCGAAGGTCTCCACTTTTGGAGTACAACGTAATAAGTGCATTTGTAAGCCATGTGTTGGGCTCAAACCCGAGCCGTATGACCATTGCATGAGCTTGTATGAGTTCCACCATGCCATCACAGGAAGTTAATACGCTAGTCATAGTGGTTTCATTGGGTCTAACGCAAGATCTTAACATCAAAACAAACATACATAAGGCTTCTGTTGTATCACCATTCCTTGCGTAGCCATCGATCATTGTGTTCCAACTCCCAACTTTCTTCTCCGGCACCAGGTTAAAAATCAAGCGAGCTTCGTCCATGTGACCCTCATCAACACATGCAGTGATCATTGCAGTCCATGCAGCCATATCTTTATGAGGCATGAGATCAAAATACTTCCTAGCAATCCCAATCATCTTGTTTTGTGCCAAACCCGAAACCATAGCCGTCCACGAAACATGATTCTTATCCGGCATCGATTCAAACAAACTTATAGCCTCATTCACTCTATTGACCCTCAAACAACCTGAGATCATGATGTTCCAAGAACGAACATTCCTTTCAGGCATTTCAAGGAAGAGCTTATAAGCCTCATTAAAGCAGTCATTGTCAAGATATGCCTTGACCATAGCTGTCCAAGCTATGATATTCTTTTCAGGCATGAGATCAAAATACTTTCGAGCATGGTGCATCAACCCATTGCGAGCAAAGCCTGAAACCACAGCAGTCCAGGACACAACGTTTCTCGCAGGCATTTGATCAAACAAGTGCAAAGCCTCGTCAATTCTTCCATAACTAAAATACCCAGAAATCAAACTAGTCCAAGAGAATGCATTCCTATGAATCATACTATCGAACGCCTTACGAGCTTCATCCAAGCGACCAACTTTAGCATACCCATCAATCATTGCGGATTCTGCAACAACGTTTTTCTGTGGCATTGCTCTGAACACGGTTTCGGCTCCAAGTAGGTCCTTGTTTTTCAAATAAACAGTAATCATCGAATTGTACGAAACATCATCTCGTTGGGGCATTTCGTCGAACAACTTCTTTGCTTCTTCGAGCTTGCCCTGGCGACCCAAGATTGTTATCCCCGCATTGAGTCTGTGGAGTGCATCATCCGTAGACCTCGGCGTTAAGCTCAAATTATTGGCCATTAAAGGGGTTCCGGGGTTTGAAATCTCAGCCCCATTGAAAATTTTCCGTAGACCATTTTTTTGGTCGCTGGAAATTGATGCTATGAAATACCTCAGTAAAGGATAACTAGGCCCACAAATTCTCCTTCCGTGTTGACAGACACACATGTTCGTCATCAGTACTGGGTTGATACAAGGATTCTTATCATTTACTATGTATTTTTAGAATTGTAAAAACTGGTATAAAAAAGTAGCTAGTTTAGAATCAAAATTGTTTTGTAATAGTAAGTTTGGTATAAACTAAAGAGATAATAAAATGAGAATGAAGAAGAAAAATTTTGAAAAAAAAAGAGATAAATAACTATGAAATAAAATCGAGAATTTAGTTATTTTGTAAGAAAGCAGTGGAAAAGAATGTTTTGGAAGTAGTATAATTTGATTGATTTAATAAAATTAAAAATAAAAATAAGTCAATAATAAATTGAAAATAGTAGGGTGAATTCACAATTTTTTGAAATTAATCGATCTCCATTTTTTACGTAAACTACAATTTAAATTTTGACAACTTTTGTCTATTACATAAAATGTCATATTTTAATTAATTTTAAAATATAAAATATAAAAAATAAAAAATAAATAAATAGATATTTATTTAGAAGATATTATCTCATGGTAATTGTCTTTCTATTATATACACTCAGATGTGTTTATTTTTTTTTTCTGAGCCCTATCTATGTCATGGTAATAGATCATTTTGGTTTCTTTAAAAAAATAAATTAAAAAATATGTACTTTTAAAATTTAGATCATATTATTAAAATCAGTATTGATATACGTACATATTTTTCATTGTTTTATTTATTTTTAAAACCTATTTTTTTTTAGAAAACAAGTCTATCACAGCTCTACTGGTCCAATTTAAATACATTTAGATAATGGACTAAACGAGTTAGGTTAAAATTTATTCTTTTGAATTTAAGACAATTGTTTTTGTTAACTTTACTCGTTTTTACATGTCTTTCATCAAGGTAAATTTCTTTTCATGGTTTTATTCCTTATATCCTTCCTCCTCATCAAACATATCACATATCATACTACTCCATTTTTATTTTTATTTTTTAATATTATTATTATAATTATTACAACAACAAAAAATACAAAATAGCCTCATAATTAATTGAAGTACAGTAATAGAAGATTTGAACTAAACAAAATTATAAACAAATCAATTCTATCACATGTATAATCGGTTATATCGTCGAGAGCTTTTCACTCCTTTCTTTCACTTTATATATGTAAAGATATGTATCTTAAAATCCAATAAAGATTATTATTAAATAAAATATTAAGATATTGAGTTATAATTAGATGCAGCTTTTTAGAAAAATTATTTTTCCTTGATATCAAGTCTTTTTTTCTTAAATATGAATATTTGACTACAGAATGGCTAATTTTGAATTATAATTTAATTAATCTATTATACCAAATCATATTCTTATTAATAATTTTGTAAAAGAAATTACAGTTTCTCATCAAGATATATATAAAAAAATTAAAAAAAAAAACTTGAAACTTGAAACTCGTAAATAAAAAAATATAAAAAAACAAAACTGGACAAAAGAAACATATTTTTAATTCTAATACAAATTCATAATAAAAATAGTAGCAATACAATTAGAAAGAAAAAACTTATTAACCATAAATGAGATGAAAAAAATTGATACACACAAATAACATGAGATTCAAGAGATATAATATGCCAAAACCCCCTCAAAAAATGACTCCTCTTAGAAGAGAAGAAAGTAAGGAGAAACAAGATATTTCACATAGAAATAGAAAAAGAAAATAGAATCTAGATTGATTAGAAGAAAATAGATATAACTTATCATTCTTTTTTTCATAAACAAAATTATAATTTACTACCAAAATGGTTTAACTCATTAATTATTATTTAATACCAATAAAAATTAAAATACACTAATAATAATTTAATTAAATTTTATTCTCAAACATAAACTTATAATTAATTTGATATAGTTATATTAGTAATACCATATTGTTTTTAGGCTTTTTATTCTTAAATATAATTGTAAGCCCCATTTTCTGCTATACAAAAGTTTGGGCCTGACCTTATTAGAGGGCCTAGGGTCAGCCCACTTAGTACTCCCAAGACCCCTTACAGCCACTCACTCACTCTCATTATGTCTTCATCTTCTAGAAATAGCTCCCTATCTCCCTCAGAGTGCTGAAACAGGAAGCTCTGCTAGGGCGTAAGTTTCTTCCTCCTTCGAGCTAGTTAAACTCATTCTTCCTCCAAGTAAATTGACCACTAAACCTTTGTGCTTTCTTTCCCGTTTCCAATTTGGTTGCATTGGTTCTGTCTAGGGTTCATCTTCATAACCTTGTTTTCATTTTGGTGTACATGTTTTCAACTCACTAATCTGTTTATGGGGTTGTGGTGCTAATCTGTTGGGTGCCTGTTTTTGTTTGCTAGCATCTGTCTAGATAAGGGAAGCTAAGGTTTTTCATGTTTCTTTTAGTATATCTGCTTGTTTTTAGTTTTGTTTCATGTTTATATTGCTTGTTTGTTGCTGTGGTTGCCAATAAATTGTTGAAATGTTGTTCGGTTCCGAATGCCTGATTGTTGCATGCGTGAGCAGGGAAGGAACCTATTGTTTTCGTCCAAGCGAGCAACCCTCACCTAAGCGAGAATAGTAGAAAACTCTCCAAGTTTCTGGTCGAGTTGTCACTTAGGCGATGTGCCTCCACTTTTTAGCGAAAATACTCTCGCCCATGTTGAAAATGTGCAGCAAAATGAGTAACATTTGGATAAAAAACAAAGAGGGAGGGTGAATTGGGTTCTTAATAAAAAATTGTGCTTTTAAAATTTTCCCTTTTAATATCAAAGATCAATTAAAATTCTTTCCTTTATTTTAATAAACACATAAAATAAAGAGAGTAGGGAAGGGAAGAGAAAATTGCACAAAGTATTTATACTGGTTCGGATCAAAATACCCTACATCTAGTTGTTAATCTCTTAAAAATGACATTAACCCAATCACTAAGAAAAACCAAACTACAATCAATGATTAGAAAGATAGAAAGATTAAGGTTTAGAAAACACATCCCTTTAAATCCACAAGGGATGAACACCTCTCTTAAATCACACAAGAGATGAAGAAACAACTTCCTTGAGTCACACAAAGAATGAACACCTCCTTTGAATCACACAAAGGATGATCGACCTCTCCTAGTAATAGCAGCGGCACTCAAGATCGCACTTGATGAAAATTATCGCTCTACCCACACTAGATTTTTCAAAGCCTTCCCACAGAGAATTCTCAAGTACACAAACTTATCTAACTTCTGTAATTGATAAGGAAAGCGTATCACTCTATTTATAGAAGCCTATTTAGAAATTAGGTTAAGAATATGAAAATTTAAGTCATAACTACCATAGATAATCGATTATCATAAGTGATAATCGATTATCACAAAAACTTTTATAAAAACACTTTTCTCACTATGATAATCTATTATGATGATAATCAATTATCAGTTGTGATAATCGATTATCACAGAGGTTTCTCTCAAAACTCAGTTTTAATTGAGATAATCGATTATCACTAAGAATAATAGATTATTCCAGTGAGTTTTGCAAATAAATCAAATTCTCTTGGTGCTCTACTACTTGGGTTTTGCCTTTTGACTCTTGACATACTAATTTAACTATTTTAAATAACATACACATATTACAAGACATAAATAACTAAACCCCTAAGTTTTTAATGTATCTCTTGAATCCAAGCATTCTTTTAAGTCTTCAACATTTTTTCATGCATCATCATTAAGTCTTTCATACTTTTTTGTAAGTCATCATCATCAAAACTCCTTATTGAAGGAAGATGTCCATCTTCTTCCTTTTGTCAACAACCTAGTTGAGGAGGTCTCGTTTAAGCGAGAACTCGCTGAAACCTTGCAGTGCTCACTGTTCGAGTTCTCGCCTAGGCGAGAAGGGCTCACTTGAGCGAGAGAACCTCTTTTGCCTGAACGAGCACCTCTAGCTTGAGCGAGATTCGAGCAGGGAGAACGATAATTGCTGAAAAAGTTCCATAATTGGTTTGCTTACCTTTTTGTAGCATAATACAACTAAAATTGACGTGTTTGGTGTGAAAGGCAAGGGGGAGATAGGGAAGATGGGATTAAGGATAGTCACTCCGCTCCATAGATAGTTAACACATATTCTTGTTTCATTTTAAATTCCTTTCGGGTTGAAAACGCGTGCGTGGGACTGTGCCCATTCTTTCTCCCTCTTCTTCTGCTTACTTAACAATCGGAATAAGGAACCTTAGAATTCACTCTACCTCTCGATGAAAAAATAGGATTTGAGAGAAGTGAAGCTGCTTGATTCTTTTGGGACAATGTAGTCCTTGTGATTCTTTGTTCTTTGAGCAAATTCCTAGTTTAAACTATTTGTAATTCTTGTGTGTGGCATTGTTGTCTGCCTTAACCTTCCTTTATAGTGTATTATGGATAACTGTAACCGTTAATACTTATGTATTGTATGTCGTGTGCTCTATTTATATTATAATTATGCGTTGTTTCATTTAGTAGAATTATTCTATTTAAATCGGATGTTACAATAATTTTACAATAATTTAATAGAGGTATATTAATACTAATTTTTTTTAAGTTTTTTTTTTCCTTAAACATAAATTTATAACTAATTTAATAAAGAAATATTAGTAGTAAAAAATATTTATCTGAGACCTTCCTTTTAATATAATAAATAAATTAATAATTTTTTTAATTTGATTAGTTTTATGTTAACAAAAGAAATATCATTGCTTATAATTGCATCCCTATTGAGATTCAGTGGGGTAGTCATGGGTATACCATGTGGTTTTGTAAGATGTACATGAGTAGCGTAGATGGAACGATGGAACTCAGGGGATAACAAACATATATGGGTTGTAGATACGTGGATATCCTACTTTTCTACGTTATATATACTTGTATGTTAATATTGAAAATAGTGACATTATACATGATGTGACTATTCCATCAAAAAGTTTTCTATTAGTTCAAAATAATTAATATGTAAAATCAGAACAAATGATTGCCGAGATTCTCGTAGGAATATATACTTTGAATTTAAAAGAAAAAGTTCGAAAACATGTTTATTCTGACATAGAAAGAGAAATGCATTGGAGTACGAATGTGTATCATGCATCAGAATTTTAAATATAGTAATGTTCATATCTTACCAAACATATATGGGTTGTAGTTACGTGTTTAACTACCGTGTTTATAACCTCTTGGTTTAACTATTATATGTTTTGTACAACCTCTTGGTTTAACTATTATATGTTTTGTACGTAATATATATGTTTTTACATTTACTATATTGTTTTTGTACGTAATTATGTTTTTTACATATCATAAAATTTTATACGTAATATATATTTTTTATATATTATAAGTTTTGTACATAATATATATATTTTTACCTAATATATAATAATATAAATGTTGTATATTTAATTTATATAACTATTATTATTATTATTTTTATTGCGTTGATTTGATTCATGATATAAACGAAAATATTACAGAGTACTAGATTTTCTTTCCTTACCATGATCTTGGAACAAGTGCTGCTTACCATGCTTGAAGCAAATTGCAAAAATATTGAGTCTAATTTTCTGTATAAGAATAAGGTGAAAAAATCAATAAAATTCTAGAATTAGATTCTATATATTATATTCTATTTATAGAAGTGATTGTTTGTCTTGAAGCGGACACAAAAGATCAACCTTTTTCAAATTTTCAATATCATTTGTACGAATTAGCATAACAAAATTAAGTATCTTTATCCTCCTTGTATTGTATGGTATCTTTATCCTATCTTTATCCTCCTTGTAAAATGGATAATATCACAAATGTATTTATACAAATTATATGCTTTATTTATTTTTAAAATCAACTATTCAACTTGAACCTAAATAATCCATGCATAAAACTTCATTCTCATCATAATAAACATTTCTATTAATATTTATAATTGATACAAAAAAGTACTAATAACATAAGGTATATTTAACATTTGATAAAATGTTACTAAATTTTGGTAACATTTTTTTACTAAATATTATATATATTCTAACAATTCAAACGAACAACTAAAAGTTCCATGGTTAAGTGGAACTAACCAGAACTAAAAGAAAATACATATTTCTTATTAAACTACTAAAAATAGTATATATTATAAAAAGTTAAAATATAAGAATAGTATCCTAATACTCATTCCTAATAGTTGTAACATCGGTTTGTTTAACAAACTTCTTCCAATAAGGATGACTTTGCCACACAACATGCATTTTTTCAATGTGAACTTCCTTAGTCTCTGGTAGAAGAGAGTCAATGAATGTGCTCATCACAATGATGAAACATGCAAAGAAAATGAACAATCCGAACTTCATGTGACAAAATATGTTGGTGAAATTTTGTATAACGACAAAGGTGAATATCATGTTCATGGAGACAGTGATACTTTGTGCACTTGAACGCACTTCAAGTGGAAAAATCTCGCTTGGAACCAAACATTCTAGAGGACCCCAAGACCATGCAATTCCTGTCACATACACACATATGCCACACACAACCACAATAACATACCACTTTGGTAACATTCCTGGGTTTCCATCAAATCCAAATTTGCATGCAATTGCTATGGCTATCACAATCTAAGAGAAGCCAAATCAAAAACAACAAATAGATTATCACATTGTACTATTAAAATAACATTAAAAGAGTGTTAAGAAAAAAGGTTACCTGACAAATAAACATTTGTATTACTCCTTTCAAGAAAAGACTTCGCCTACCAAATTTATCAACCGTGAATATGGAGACAAGAGTGGCAATTACATTGCAGCATCCAGTAATCATGGCAAACAAGAGAGAAGCATTGGCTTCAAAACCAATGGTTTTGAACAAAACAGGAGCATTATATACAATCACATTCATACCAGTAAGTTGTTGGAAGAAGGGAATGACTATGGCAAATGTGAGTTGGGGTCTGTATTGTCTCTTTAATAAAGAGACCCAAGGGTGTTTTACTACTTTTGAGGATTCACTTGCTACCAAAAGATCTTCAAACTCCTCCTTTACATCTGTAGTTCCTCGAATCCTAATAAGTGTTATCTTAGCTCTCTTATTAAAACCTCGTACAATCAAAGAAATTGGTGTATCCAGACGAAAGATTAGAGGAAACATTAGACTGAGGGTCGTCATAACAGCAGGAAATGTTGCATAATATAATAAGTTAACGAACCATTCTTCTCCGCTCTCCATCCGAGAGAAAATGTAGTTGAAGACATTTGCAACAAAGATGCCAATAGTTATTGTCAATTGAAACAGCATATTAAGAGCTCCTCTGTATTTATGGGGAGCAAATTCCGATATATATATCGGCACAGACTATTCAAAAAGAAAAAAAAACTTTGTAACATAACAATACATAACATTAACCATCAAGACTTTTTCTTTTTCATATGATGCATTTTACCTAATTAATGAAAGATTACTTTAACACTTAATTTACCTTATAAGTTTAAATTTTAAAAATGTGCAATCTCTGCACATTGTAAGTCTAAAATTACATCAAATAACACTTATCTTTTCTATTAAGTTTATTAATTTAAAAAATATCGTCTGAATAATTATTTTAATTTTAAAACATGATTAAACAATATTTATGAGAAAAAAAAATCTTAAATCAGTTTTTATTACTCATAATATATCATTAATTATTATGTATCAAAAAGTGAATAAAAGTTTATATAAAAATATATAGGATTATTACCTGAAAGGTCCATCCAATTCCAAAACCCAATAAGACGCAACCAACCATTAACATCGAAGATTGTTGTTGAGGAAAACACCACACCATAATGCCAAAGTGAAAGAACAAATTCCCAAAGAACCTGGTTTCGAGTCTCCCGTAGAGTCGAGTGAAAGTGGATGCTAACAATGATCCAATCATAGCAGCCAAATACAGAGATGATATTAACCATGTCAATATTGGACTGTCAAATTTACAATATTGATCGTTTATGATGTTATGATTTTGGTATACTTCTGGGTAGAATTCCTTCAGAAAAGAATCCATTAAAGTCACACCACCTGCCATACCCAGTACATAACCAGCCATTAATCCACTTAATGCAGCTCCAAAACAGATCATGAAAACTGTAGATGTCAATTTTTGTGGATAATTCCTTCCAAAAGATCCATTTGGAATAAAAGCTTCTCTCATTCTCAAACAATAATTAATTGATGCGGAGAGAGTGCAAACAACATCACACACCAACAAGTATCACACTCAGAACAAATAAGATCTTAATTTATATGGCCTATAATCTCTTCAATTTGTAACTGTATCTACCTTAATTTACGACCTATAATATATCTTCAATTTGTTACAAGTGAAATGCGCATGTATATTCCGCATTTTTTTAATATTTATAATTTTATAATACTATTTAATTTATACAAAACTTAATAAAGTGTAAGTAAATTTTTATAATGATGTTAATTATTTAAAATTATAGATAGGTATGAATAAAAATGATATAGATTCCCTTCAAACCTCAATTACAATTGATAAGTGAAGAAAATGTTAAACTAAACTATAATCTTTAAATTATTTTCGTAATGTCAAATATAAAACTAATTTAATAACTATCTCGTCCTCAGACAGTCCATTATCTAACTTTTATTTAAAAGGTAACTTACAACATTTTTAGATCGATGTGCCTATTTTCTCAAACCTTTTCTTCTCTTGACCCTTTTAGATCTAATCTATCTTCTCAAATTTAAATTTACAAATTCATAGATTAGAAAACTTTAATTTATCACATTAATAAAATCTATTGTAATTTTTTCTCTGATTTCCCTATTTATTTCATACTATTTTTTCTTAATCCAAGTTTCAGTTTCTATCCTCTTTTCATTATTTTTTTTTCTTTCTCTCAATTTTTTAAATTTACTTCCTAATCCAAACACAACGTGAGAATTTGAGGAAATCTACTTAGGTTAGATTTTTCGGACAAATTCTTTAATAAAAAAAATTCAAATATGTTTATATCTATTTATTTTATTTTATTTAATATCAATAATGATGTAGGAGAATTTCATACAAAAACTGAAAGGAAAAAAATGGTTTTATAATGTGGTGTTTTTAAATTGTGTTTTCTAAACAGATATCAGTGTTTGAGAATCATGGTGAGATGAAAATATTAATTTAAACTTTTATTTGTTTTTCAACACTTTTAAATTTATTAATCATTGAAATTACTTTTTAATTTGCATGTTTTTTTTAATCAATTTCGCTGAAGTGAAGAAACCTAATCATTAATAAAGAAATTTATTTTTCAACTCTATATATAAACATTTTTTATTCTCTTATTCTCTATATGTTTATCTTTGTTAATAAACGTTTTAGTTTTCATCATATAAAAAAGAAATACCTAGTGTAAGATGAAAAATTCAAAATGTTTTATCATATGCTTATAATAATTAATAAAATTAATGTTTTTATAATTATTTTATACCCATTTATTTATAATATTATTTTGTATTTTATGACTATTTGTCAATATAGTGATGATGGTGTAAAAATTAATTACATTCATTGTTTTTTATTATCATAAAATTAATTATAGATGAAGTTTTATCCTCACTCCTTCTCAAA
>Ga0214543_1005194_pt1 | contig 24131 bp, 7 predicted proteins | sample CNSS2metaG_FD_160094 | JGI IMG/M metagenome (GOLD analysis project Ga0214543, IMG submission 160094) | Root nodule microbial communities from cowpea collected in UCLA plant growth center, Los Angeles, California, USA - CNSS2 | ecosystem: Host-associated > Plants > Roots > Nodule | place: USA... | reverse complement strand
AAAGGCATGAAATAAATTCATAATATTGATTGCTGCATTCACTTCTGGGAATGGAGCAGATTAGGCGGATCTCATGATTTTTCATCAAAAGCTTTATTGCTTTGTCCAGCCAGCCATACATAGACATGAAATAAATTCACAATATTTGTGAAATCTCTTTTCACAATATTTTTGTTATGAGTAAATTAGTTGCTTAGATGCTTTATTTCTTTATTTAATGGTATCCCACTATCCATTGCATCTAAATATATTTCAACATTTAAAATTCAATATTAGGAATTCTTCCTTGTAATATCAAGGGTCACAAATCCAAATTTTGCAACGTTTCGCGTGTTTAGAATTAACACATAAAATAATAATAATAATAATAATCATCAAAATAATAATAATAATAATCACCGTCATAATAAAAATAAAAAAATAATAAGACGGAGATGAAAATTGATAAAGTTAAACAATTCTTATCGCAAGAGGATGAAAATCAAATAATAATAATAATAATAATATGACAGAGAAAAATAAATCAAACAATTATCATTACACAAAAAGAAAATGAGATAAAGTTTGTGAATGAGAAAAAGATTAGAAAGAACCTCGGTTAAGGAATATAGAGCGTTGTTCTTAGGGAGAAAAAAATATGCCTTCACGCTCAGTTGGATAACCCTCGTGCTGATAACGTGTTATAAAATAAAGGTAATAAGAGAGACAAAGGAGAGGAAGAATAGAGAATGAGAGAGTAGGGAACAACTTCTGTTTGTATGTGTGTCTTATTACTGATAGGACGAGTCCTATTTATAGATACAATATGGTAACCCAGAAAGGATATAAAATCAAATAGTAAATACAAAATATTACATCATAAAGAGTAATGAATAATATGATTATCAATCATATGAGTAATTGTATAAATCAATGGACGACCATTAATTCATAACAGTTTAATGTTTTTAATAGTTTTTTAACAACATTTGAAATTCGCAAATCTAATTACCGAATCATGTGATATCATTAAGATTTTTATTTGTGTAAAATTGTAAATATTTGAAATATTTATGGGGTTTGATTATAATTAAGATTTACCTATATTTAAATATCGGGGTAGTACCAGTACAGAGATAAGTTTTAAGGGTTAAATTTTATAAAATTAAAATCTATTAAGATTCAAATGGGTTTTAAAATTTGTATCTATTAAAAAAGACTAAGGATGATTAAAAAAATTGCGTTTATTTATTCATTTGCATGGTATTGTCGTAATATAGAAGTTGGGGGTTTGAATAGGAAGGGAACGAAACTATTTTCCTCTATTAAATAATCTTCAAATTAGTAATTTTTAAATCACTATAAAGTTAATTTCTAAAAATTTATTTTCTAAACAAAATTTTAAAATAATATTGACGGAGTTATGTATTATTTATATTTATATATAAAAAATTCCTTTTATTTGGTGTATATATATATATATATATATATATATATATATAATTTTACTTTTTAAATAATCATTAATCTAAATTTTATATTTTTATAAATTAAAATAATTATTTTACTATTTCATCTTTTTAATTATTATATTTTTAAATATAAATAATTATTTATAATAAATATTATTTAATAATAAATATTATACAATTTATTTATATTTATAATTATTTTATAGTTTAATAAAAAAATTGACACACATGTACCTTCTACTAGTCTTAATTAAAATATTGTACCTTCTATACTTAGAATTAAAAATGTTTTACATCTATCCAAAACATAAACACAATAATCACGTTTTATTTCCTTAAAAAAAGCACTTTTGTTTTCTTTTTTCAGTTTTTACCGGGTCAAATTCTATATGCTACGCAAGCACAAAACACGAGCACACCCAATTCATGATCTTTTCTCATAATATATTTGACAGTTTAATTGAATGTTTAAAATAAATTAACATCAATTAGTTAAAAATATATTGTTAATATCTAATCAAAACCTTTCCTAATAATATTTTCACACAAGGGATTTAACTTTTTAAAATATATTTTTAAATTTTATAAATTAAAAGAGTTTTATTTTGGTTCCTAAAAAAATTACTTCTAATTATTCATGTTGAACGAAATAGAATATGATTACCTTAATTACATCAATTAAAAATCTGTAAAATAATTTTATGCATTTTTTAAATGTAAATATTAATGTCTAAAAGTAACTATTTTAAATTTTAACGATGAGAATTTTAAGGAAAACTGTGAACTAAATTAAAATTCACTTATTTCATAAAAAATAAAATAAAAAACAACATAAAATCTATTCTTTTAGATACTAAAGTTTTATATAAACCAAATTTAATATTTTATAATAAACCATATACATTTTGAGATGTAAGCAAGCATAGATATTAACTATCATTTTCTTATAAATGATTCAGATTACTTATCTGATATTTTAAAGCAAGTTCTTGAACTGAAAATAACAAAATTTTGTAAGAGAATTATTAACGTATTATATTATATTATTTAATGCACTATCATTCGAGGAAGCACAGATGAAAAGTTTACTCTTAGAATAATTTTTCTTTGAAATATTCTCTAGATAGTGTTACATTTTTTCTTTTTTCTTTTGATTTACTTGTTATTTTTAAAATTTAAGATAATATTAATTATTTTTTAATATATAATTTTATCTTTCGCTTATTTTTAATCCCTTTATATATATATATATATATATATATATGTTTATTAAATATTTTATTAAAACTAAAAAATATTTATTTTTAATTATTAAAGAGAACTTAAAGAAACTTAAAGGAGATTCTTCCCAACTGGTAATTTGATCTTTTTGTTAATTACAGATCAGCATCAGCAGATTCAAATTTTGGATGATTACCATAAGATTGTTTTACTACATTTAGAATTGTTCTGCATGACATCATCATTTTAATACAAAAATACGACCGTTTATCCATAGAAGATTCAATAGAAAGTGATTACAAAAAATTTAGATTTAAAGTTTGAGTATATGAAATTTTTTAAATTCTTTCTTTAGGTTAGATTGAAATTTTTCTAATTTTAAAAAATATTATTACTTTTATGAAATTTAAAAATTTTAGTTTTTTTAAAATTCTTTATTTAAGAGAGATATGTGAAATTATATTGGTATCTAATAAATTGATCAGTATAATGACTAAATATTTTTTTTTCTAAAATTGATTTCTAATCGAAGATTTTTTTATAATAATATACTTTCACATATCATTTAAAAATTTTTATAAAAATATTTTTCTTTCACAAAATTTCTTATGGAAACACATTATAAAACTCAGATAAAATATCATGAAACAAATATAAATATTAAAAATAATAAAATAAGCCGATAATCTCATAACAAAGTTATTTAAATCAAAAAACAAATGAAGACCATTGTCTCATCTCTAACACCTCCTCACTATCGTGTCATTAGAAGTGGTATATATCTCACACGAGTTTTTAGCTATTAATGTGTTGAAAGTTCTACCTTGATAGTGATAATATCTGTTTAGAGTATGTAAATAAGTGTACATCTCACCTTACAAGGCCATTTTATGGGGTTAACTTAGGCTTAAAGTCCATTTCTTAACATGATATATATCAAAGTTATGAGTTATTTAGAGACTATTTCAATGAGATTTGTCATTTATTCGGCTTATTTTCTCACATGCTATCGAGAAATTTATTGTTTGTTGGGTATTGTTCTATTTGTTATCGGACCGCTATCAAACGATCCATTAATGTATAGTCTTCTACACAAGATGTAGATATCTCATATAGAGAGTGTTTTGGAAGTCTCACATTGACTAATGATAAGGTTAATTTAGAGTATATAAATGGATGTAATCCTCATTTTATAAGTCTTTTATAGGATTAAGTTAATCTTAAAGTTCAACTCCTAACAAAATGACTAAAACATATACACATTTATCCCACAATATCCGATATATGAAGTCAATAATCCTTTCTTCACTTCCCTAATTAGCTTCATATGTACTTTACAAAATATAATCATTCCAATATCACGATGCATGATGTAAATGACCTTATTTTCCATTTTAATTATTTTCCATTTTAAATAGAGGATCCTACCTCCAATAATGGTCCTCTTTCTTATCATCACATCACACATAATAACAATATTTAACCATAATTTGAAATTGGTTTTAATTATGACTTATTTTTATATCTTATTATTGATTTAATTAAGTTATAAATCTTTTATAAGTTTAATTGTTCTTGAGTATTTATTAAATATTTTTTATCTATAAGCTATTTGAATTTTTTTTATATCTTTAATTGAATATTTGTCATTTTTAATTGGATAACATATTTGTTTGTCATATTGTTTCATATGTTAAAAAGTCTGTGAAGATAGATAATTAATATAAAATGAAATTGTGATTAATATAGTAATGACAAATATTTTTTATTATTTTAATTGAAAAATATTAGAGAGTAAGATTGTCACCAAACTTCACAACTAGAAAAAATATTTTAGTCATTGACAAAATTGATCACTAAGTAGATAAAATTGGTCGCAAACACCTATAGCTACAAAAAAGAATGGTGATGAAATGAAGTAAATATGATTTTTGCCAATTCAAAATACATATAATCATTTCCTTCTCATTCAAACAATAAAATCCACATCCAAACAAAATAACCCTAGACTATAAACACAAAAAGAGAAAGTAACAAATAAAAAAACGAAATACAAAATCAAATCAAAATTCAACCAAAATATAAGTTATATGCAAAGACCGAGGACAATAATCAAGTAGAGTGATATACTTACCTAATTTCGACCATGATGAGAAGTGTGTGTTAGTGTTTTTTAATTTTTATAGAGAGGGAACTTTTAGCTTTTTGCATTCAAAATAATTTAGTCACCGAAACTCATTTAGTCCCTAATTTGTCACTGAAATCCTCTCGATTGCTATTTAGTCATCGAAACAAATTTAGTCGCTACAAAGTCACTTTATTTCATGGCTAATTCAGTATCTAAATCGAACAATTTATTCTATTTTACACAACCACCGATTTAACGACATAATATTTGTCACTGGTGTTTTTCATCGTTATATGAACTAATTTCACTGACAAATCATTCAATTGTGTTTTCGTGACTAATTAAGACAGATCGAAATTAGTCACTATTTCACTCCCAATTCATAACCACATTATTTTAGTGGTTAAATACTTTTTTTCTATTAATGTTGTGGATAAATTTCATGTTAACATCTACAATGATCAAGAGAATTTTGTCATCACTACCATTAATGTTGGTGAAATTTGTGATAAAAAACAATAAAAATCATATGTCTATACATTAATCTTATTTTATGTCAATCCTGAAAGTTGATATTTCTTTTAATATATGAAAACTATAATAAAGAAAACGAAAAATTAAGATAATAATCACGTTATCAAAATAACTGATAAATTTAAAAGTAAATATTCAATTGAAAATATAAAAACTGTGAATTCTTAATATATCAAAAAGAAATTAGAAAAGACTCGATTGATAATTATTAAATTATTAAATTTAAAAGCGACGTGAAGCTTAATTAAACGTTAAGTATATTTTAAATTATTTAACATTTAAAATGTTAATACTTTTATAATTCTTTAAAATTTAAATATATTTTAAAAAATAGATAATATAAATGAATTTATATTATATTTTTTTATTATTTTAAAAAAATAATAGTTAATGCAAGCCAAAGACTGATACGAATAAGAAAGTGTGTAGACTTTTTATTTCTAAAAAAGGAAAGTAACTACTTCTGAATTATAAAACGATAGTAAGATAAAAATTTTAAAAGATAGCAATTGATAATTCAAATGCTATATAACTCAATAAAATTCTAATATAATTAAAAAAAGAACAATATTAAGCATTCACACCAAAAATAATATCCTTAAATTTGATGAAAATATTAATTAATTAATAGTCTTATGAAACACACCAAAAGTAGTACCCACGTGTAGAGTAGGGAGAATGCTTGGTTCACACGCTAAGCCGGTTACCAGTCAAATATCCGCGTCAAGCAGTAGTGGGGCCCTATGGCGGTCCTCTTTTGTGGTAAATGCCATCAACATCTTCCTGCCATTCTTCGTACGCTTCGTTACTGACAGGTGCCAGTCCACCCAAGCTGCAAATTCCAAACCCTCTCACTCTCTTCATACATACTTCTCCAAATTCCCCAACCCTATCAAACTTTCTTTTCACACAACAACGACCCTAATTATATTCTACTCATTTTTATTTTTTTTTAATTTTCTAACCCTTCAAATAAAACCAACAATGTAACCTTTTTACAGAATATCCCATGTATTAAAAAATCGGTACTATTAACACTGTATAGAACTTTTAACCTTATTTAAATATGGGTGCTATTTATTTTTTAATATTTTATGTAAAATTTAAAAATTTATGTAAAAAATGATTTTTTAATAAAATTAACTAAGCCTGATATTTTCCACCGGTTTTTCTCATAGATTTTGACCAGTTTTAGATATTGTCATCGACTATGAAATGTTTTGATTTGTGATAGTTACTTGTAGATGAATCAAATAATAAGTTAGTCCAGTTCGATTTATGAATTATGCTGGAAACATTGAAGAATAAAATTATTTAACGATTTTTGAAATAGTACTTCTATTTAAAGAAACACTGAATGCCTCTAATTAGTATTATTGATTATTTAAGAAAGAGTAAATAAAAATTGAACAGTAGTTATGATGACACTGGTTAAGAAATCTCAAATTTGAATCTATGGAGAGAGTACTCTGCTAATCCCCAAACTATCCCTTTCTCTCTCTCTCTCTCCCTCTCTCTTCCTTTCTGTCTCTTTTTATATATTTTGTAATAATAAGTGGTAGAATTTAGAGGCACACTTCCTTTTGAGTTCGCAGCACAAAAGCAAGATCTCCAAAAAAAAAAATTAAAAAAAGGAAGAATATGTGCCACGCTGATATATAGCTGAAGCAATCCACGAAAATCAATGGCGGAGGAGAAAAGAGAGGAAGAAGCGCACCCCAACAACGAACCATCCACCACCATGGCATTCTCCGACGAGATTCCCAACAACTTCACTTTCCCTTCCCAACCACTCACCATCTTCGACGCCATGCCGCCGCCGCCCTTCTCTTCTTCCTGCGACCACAAGGCCTCGCCCTTCGGCTTCCTCGACCTGCTCGGCGTCCACGACTACCACGCTCCGCTGTTCGATTGGCTCCCCTCCGCTGCGCCGTCGCGGGCCAGCTCCAACGTGCCGGACTCCTCCGAGGTGCTCAACACTCCCGCGTCGCCCAACTTGTCGTCGATTTCGTCGTCTTCGAATGAGGCCACCGCCACCGCCACGACCACCACCACGGCGGGGCAGAGTGGTAAAGGTGGGTTTGAACACGAGGAAGCTGAGGCAGAGGAGGAAGAAGAAGGTGGTAATGGAGGCAGAGAGGACCAGGATCAAGACAAGACTAAGAAACAGTAAGTATTGGGTAAGGAAAATGACAAGTGCACAGTTGAATTCTGTTTTTTTAATAATATTTCGCTGCAATGTGTAAAAATTAAATTTTTATCCAAGAACAGCTTAAGAAAGTAACACTTAAAGAACTGGGTGTAGGTTTTGTTGAAATGTTTTGAGTGAATGAGAGAAAAAAAAAAAAAAAAAAAAAAAAAAAAACCAGACAGAAGGATAGTAACAGTGAAAAATCTAATGGATTATTTAATGTTAACACAAGGTGAAAAATAGACGAAAATAGCCAAAGACGCGTGGGTATACAGTGGATTAAATTATAGTAGTTATTATTCATTTTGTATTTGTTTTTCCCTTTTTTTCATTATTGAGAATTTACATTTATGTGTTGTTTAATGCCTTAATGGCAAAGTAAGAAGGAAAGGGGAGATAAAGTCCGATTGGGGAAAGTGACGAGACAGTTTGTGATGAAGGAACTTAAAATGGGGTTCTGGTTTTATCGTTGTTAGTGTCTTCGTTTGACTCTGTTTTTTCATTTTATGTATATTTTTTCCGATTTGTTATCGTTGTTGACTCTGTCTGCAAAATCCAACAGGTTGAAACCGAAGAAGAAGAACCAAAAGAAGCAAAGAGAACCGCGATTTGCGTTCATGACAAAGAGCGAGGTTGATCACCTAGACGATGGTTATAAGTGGCGCAAGTACGGCCAAAAAGCTGTGAAAAACAGCCCTTATCCCAGGTAGCATATTACTGTCATTTCATTTTTTTTTCATTTTTCAATATTCACTCATCATATATTCTCTCTCTCTCTCTCTCTATATATTACATATTATATAATATTCATCCATCGCTCTCTTTCGCTTGTCCCTAGCGAACGGTCTAGTTGACAAAATAGCACTAGAGTTTCCCACTAATTTTCGTCGTTCATCTAAATTAATTTTTTCTTGCGGGACACGCAACCGTCGTGCCACGTCACCTTTTAGGAGCTACTACCGTTGCACCACCACCGGTTGCGGCGTGAAGAAGCGGGTGGAGCGTTCCTCCGACGACCCTTCCATCGTGGTCACCACTTACGAGGGGCAGCACACGCACCCTTGCCCTGCTTCGTCTCGGGCCAGCTTCGGGTTCGTGAACGAGCCTGGTGGGTTGGGACATGCCGGCTCCTCACACTTCGTGCTGCCACATCAGCACCATCACCAACCCCAAGCTTCGGCTTTGATATACAACTCCAACCCTCCTTTTGTAAACTCCGCTAGTAACTTCATGAACACGACGTCGTTTGGTGGGTTTGGTCACGACCCAGCGAACCGTCAAGGTTTCGGACACGAGGCTATGTTGAGGGACAATGGGTTGCTTCAGGACATTATTGTGCCGTCGCAGGTGAGGAAGGAGGAGAAGGAATGAGTTAAATTATAGGTTAGTTACGAATTTTGATGATGTTTATACTTTTTATTGGGCTGGGGAAATTGATAATACTAGATAGTCATTACTTTTAATTGGTTTTATTATATGGTCTGTAATCACTGCACCTTACGTTGTTTGTGATGCTCTCTAACTCGTTTTGGTGCTGCTGAGTATGAGGGAGTTTCTGTGCAGAAAACTACCTCACCTAGATTTGAGTTCATATCAAACCTTTTGGAGTTTACATTTTAAATCAGTATATTTCCCTTGTAGTTATGGAGGACCTCAGGTTCTGATTTTGTTAATTTTTTTTTTCTTCTTAACTTCATATATGCCTATTCTTTGTAACCAGACATTTGATGTTTCAGACTTTTGTTGTCTCTGAATTGTTTAGTTTGTTTGTAGATAAAACAATGGTTCTAAGGTGATTCACCATTAGGGTTTTGTTATGGAGTTGATTTGTGAATTTACTTGTGATATGAATCTGAGTTAGGGAGGTGGGGGATGAATGGTTGGAATTTGGTCCTTGAGTTATTGATTGGGTTAAGGGTATGAGAAAAAAAGGGTAAGAAAGAAGGTTGATAAAAACTTTGTATATAGTACGATGAAAGAGTGTTATAATTGGCCCATAACTTCAAAACAATGAATGCACGAGCTGTGGAAAAAGTTGTGACATTATTTTTTGAGCATAGTACCGTTTAGCTTTTGTGTACTATGGCTTTTACTATCATCATTCTTCACCCTACAAGCTTACATAAAAAGATGGAGCCATTCAATGATGATGTGTGTTTCCTGGGACGAAAATAGCTAGCGCATAAATAATTTCATATTGATAGCTAAAGATGGATAATGCAATATGTTGGTGTCAGTGCCAAAGATACACATGATTCTCATGCTCTACCACTGAATTTTCACTTCTACAACCTCAATTTCACTATTTCCCATGACACAGAGGTAGAATTTAAGACCAAGTCATATATAGGATTTCATTTTTATTAGGTTTAATTAGTAAAATGGTACCTATTTTTATTTAGATGTATATGTTTGGTATTTATTTTTAAAAATGTGTCAATCTAGTTCTAATTTTTGAAAAACTATTTTAATTAGGTCTCTTTTAGACAAAATTATTAAAACCGTTAACTTAGTTCATAACTTTTACCACTAATTTTATTTAATATAAATATCAATACTTAATTTTGTAAGTCATTTTAAATATTAATACCGTTAACCGTATTAATAATTTTTTGTTGAAAAAGATCTAATTGAGGCATGTTTTCAAAAGTTGAGACTCAATTGACACTTTTTTTTAAAGTAGGTACCAAATTGACACATCTGAACGATTGTGGGTACCATTCGACTAATTAAACATTAGTTTATATATACCTGGAAATTAATGTGTGAAAGTTGACACAAATAATCTGATTTTTCTTTTCTTTTTGCTTGATCTAAAGCTGAAATTAAAAAAAAATAATAATAAATATTAAGAAGTCAGTTGAACAGTGCTATGAAAGAAGGAAACTTAATGAATAATCGGTTAGGTGGACTACTTAGCCTGATTTGGGTTGACTGGAATTCCACTCTATTAGCCTAAATGTGTTGGACCAACCTATTCATGCCCCTACTTTAGAATAGTTAGTTAGTTTATTGTTCTACTCGTACTGGTAAAAAAAAATGAAAGATACTATGAAAAATAATAAACCTTCACTGTGTTTTTTGTTTTATAAAACTATATAGATTTTTATAGTAACATGTATTTCATTGCATCTTAGGAGCTTTTCGTATTAATACATGTAAACCTTATGTTACAACAATGATAAAAGGACTATATTTATAATAACAAAAATTTAAATCTTTACTTGACATATAAGCAGTTAATTAGTATTAAATAAGTTAGAAAGAGAAAAAAAAAAGAGAGGAATTTCCCGGATAAAAATTAACCCATGCAAAAAATAAAAACATATTTAAATGAAAAATAAGTATCTTTTGTAATAAAAGTTTAGTACATTGTTGTAAGAAGAGTAATTAATTGTTAGGGCCGTGAATAATTGATTCTGGTTCAGTAACGGGCTTATTATATACTTTTTGTCAGAGATTCTGTTGCACAGAATCAGTTGTCCAGAAATGGTTATATTTTGGTAAACTCTTTTGCTTGGGTTGAAGAGCCACCGTTGGATGATTTATTCATCGTAATAAACATATACTTATCTCACTTAAAATTAAAATCACCTTGATTTAATTTGATGATTACTAATATTTAATTATTTTAATAATTTTACGATTGATTTGACGTTGAAGCTACACCAGACGCGGTTCACATTTTAAAACATCAATCACAAAAGTATAACAGGGTTTTACTTTCGCCATATTTTGAAATTTGGAAGTTCAATTTTATAAATTTTCAAAATTCAAAATGTTGAAACATTAATTGAATTTTATTTATTTTTTAAAAAGTCAATAAATTAAGAAAATGGGCATGGTGAATAGTGGGATAATAATTTAGCGCAGTACTGCACCATCCAGGCACGTACACAGGGAAGGGAAAGAATCAATAATTCAAGAAACAATGAACGGAAATAAAAATTTAGGTTTTATAATTACAAAATTGCAAACTTGTTAGGAGCTTTAGGAGTATGGGAAAAAGTTACGTTGTGGAGACAAGGGAAGGACGAAGATATGGGTTTGAATTTTTTGCGAGATAAAGATAAGGTTTTGCGTAAAGTTTATAAATTTATGAAAAATTTCTCTCTCTTTCCCTTTCTATTTATGGCCCATTGTTAGTAGAAAGGTATAGATTGAAAAGACAGTTGATATATGGCAATAACTTAATTAAAGCATTACACGTACAGTAGCCACTAAAAAGGAGGGTTTGGTTTGGTTTGGTGGAATGCAAAATCTTGAATTATGCAGTTCCATGATTGCTTCCCAAGAGCCATGCAAGTTCAGTTTCTGGTACAATCAACACAACAGAAGCAGATGAAGAAGAAGAAATGTGATAGAGAAGGTAGAGAAAAAGAAAAAAGGTCATGAATATTTTTCACTATTGTGAATATTCTCATCTTCAAATCACGTACATTTTTATTTATTTCTGACTGATGTATCAATAAAAAGATCATTTGGATTTTGGGGTGTGACTATTTTCATATTCTGAAACTTTCCAGCCATTATAATGTATATAATAATCCAGAAAAGTCGCATCTTCGTGTAATCTGAGTTGAATTGATGCCAACTATATGGTTTGATGCTTAAAAAAAATCAAATCCAGAAAGGATAGATAGCATGTCTTGTCATTTGTTGACAACGGAAATACTTTTATATGGATTTGAGTCGGATTTGATCGAGAAAAATTAAATTTGTTTAAAAGTGGATTGAATTTAATTTGATTCACTTTATCTACAGGTTAAAAGGATTTGAGTTGAGTTGAAGGTGGGTTGACCCATTTAACCCATTAATATTTTTTTACAATTTTTATTTGTTTTTTAATAATTATTTACTATTTATAAATATAGGTTCACAATTTCATATTTTTAAATGCTAGAATGTTGTTCAGTAATATTTAAATAGTTTGAGTACTTAATTAATTTGATTGTATACGTTGATACTTTAATCTTTAACTATAATCTATATAGTAAATTACCCAAGCAACCGTCTTATAAACAAATTTTCTAAATTAGCATGACAAAAATGTGTAGTTTTTTTATTTATATTTTGTTGAATAACATGATAGAAAATGTGTAATATTACCTATGTTTTCTTTGAGTATATGGACAATTTCTTGGAAACAATTCATCATATATTGGTGGTGAGCATGACGAAGACATTAGTTCTTGATTTTATTGTGATTGTCATCTCATGGACTGTTTATAAAAATATTTAAATATTTGAATACTTAAAAATAAATAAATAATTTTTTTTTGTGGCTTAGTGAGCCAACTACTTAATCCACCAACCCGTGGTGGGTCGAGTCAAGTTGCAAAATTTCTGATTTACCATAAAGTGAACTCGGATTGGGTTCACTCATTTTCAACCGACCGAGCTCATGGTGAGTCAACCCGTGTGAGTCGGATTGGCTCACTTTGATGAATCCAAATTCCAGAAAGAAGAGTTACCATGTATAAATAAAAAAATTTAAGCAATCTTTTTAAAATATATTATTAAAAAGGAAAATTTTTATTCTTTTTTTTATAAGCTAAACATTTTATTATTGTGTGAAAACATTTGTATATGATGTAAAATCTTTAAGCATCAAAGAATTTTTAATATATATTTATTAAAAAATTTACAAAAATCTTGCATGAGGAAAAGTATATATATTTATGCAATATTATAGAAATAACATTGGATGTAATTATCTAGTAGATATTACACTTTTCTTTTACGTTTAAGCTAGGGAATGTTGGTTCCTTAATATGTTAGAATTGCGAGAAATCCAAACGTAATATGTTTAAGTATAATAATTAAATATATCAATGCAGGCAACCTATTTCGTGATTAAAAAATTTGTGAGAGGAAGTTGGATAAGTTTAAAAATAGTGGACATTTTGATAGGTAAAATTCCTTGAACAATTTATTTATTGTTTGCTTGCTATGAAAGTTTAAGAAGGCGTGGGACAAAAGCATGTGTTAGAAATGGGCCAAAATGTTATAACCCAACATGTGAGCATTTTATGGAGTTAGTTTGAAAGTAGAAAACTCTTTCTTCTTCATACTACATGACCAGAGAGGAGGCACGAAAAATGTAACACTTAAATAGCACTCCTACATTGTGTCTTGTTAATAAAAAAAATAGTTATTATTTTTGTTTCATGGGTGGGTTTTTAACCCTTCTCTTTCCCCTCCCCTTTTAACACTTAAAAAATTGAATATCTTTTACCGAAGACAAAATTTTAACTTAATGTAAAATAAAGAATACATTGAGGTCAGAAAATAGTTTCCTCTTAAGGATTTAACTTTTAATTTATAGATAAAGTAATTACAGAAATACTCACTAAAATATCTCTCCTATATAAAAAATATCAACTAGTAATTGATAAACTTAGAGTCAATTTTTGTATCCATAGAGTTTAGATAAGTTTTTGGATGTCTTATCCATATTTAGGAATCAGGTCAGACGATTAGGATGGTACAATTATATTTAAAATTAAATTGTAACATATATAATTGGATAATATTAAATTGATTTGTGTTTGAACATTGTATTGAATAATATAGATAAAAAGGAATAATTCAAATGATTTTGTTTGTATATAAGTTTTAGAAACAAAGCAAGTATCATGGATAATTAAAAAAATAGTTTTAACGGAGATTTATTTTTACATTATCTAACATTAAAACCTCTACTAAATTATTTATTCAGAATTTTAAATTATTATTGCATATCATTTAGATGAGTCATACATTCTCCAACTTATATCTACACCACCTTACAATCTCTTGAAAAGAAGTTTAACTAATCAAAGTTGAATCACATTTTAACTAAAGTATATTAAATCTCATTTGAATGGTTGACTTTTTTATTTTCGTTTTTATAAAAGTTGTACTTTATGATATTTTTTAGCTTTTTCACTATTTTTAATAGAAATATATTTTTTATTTTTATTTTCTTATTAATTCAATTAAAAGATTTTTAATTATTTTTTATGCTTTTTATATTTATATATATATATATATATATATATTTGAGACTTTTTTATTAATTTAATTAATAATTTTTTATTTTTTTAATTTTAAAAATTCGTTATGTTTTTTCAATTTATATATAAACATATACTTTTTTATTTTTTTAGATAATTTGATTATTAAAAATATTGTTAAATATGTGTTTAATCCTTTAATTTTCAGTTAAAATTGAAATAAGTCACTCTTCGAAACTTTGACATAATTTAGTCACCCAACTTTACAACAGTGTGAATTTACTCATTTTAAACAAAAATATTAAATTTATTTAACTTTTCAAATGAGTTTCATGATAGTTTTTCAACTAAAATTAAAGAAAGAATGTGTCAAACGGTGTAAAGAATCCAAATATTATATGAAACGTGTTTAAAACGTCAACTAATTTTAATAAAATCTGGTTGAAAGAACTAAGAACTAAATTCATGTAGTTCTAAAGTTTGAGGACTAAATTGAGTCAAAGTTTTAAGAAGACACAAATTCCAATTTTTGACCGAAAGTTAAGGGACCAAAAACATATAACCCTTAAAAATATATGTGAATTTTACTTATTAAAGTTTTTGAAATATTCATATATATATATATATATATATATATATATATATATATATATATATATATATATATATATATGAATATTTCAAAAACGTGTGATAATACTTTTATTTTAAGTTTTAATTAATTAAGATTTTAAAAATTAAAATAAAAAATATATGTTTGTTTCATATTAAAAAATAAATTTCAAAAGTTAAAATAAATTATCAAAAAGGAAATTTATAGATGTAAAGGAAGAATTCATTTGAACAAATTAAAAAGTGAACTAGTGCATTCAAACTATAATTTGTGTAAATAAAATAAATAAATGTAAAAACTTGTTTTTGAAGATAAAGTTGTATTATCTTCAAAAATATAATTTATGTATTGATGTTCCCAATTGATATAAAATAGAGAATTTGAATTTAAAATAGAGTTCGAATTTTCTATTATTTTTTTTGTATTGTTTTTCTTTTAAGTCTTCAAAATATATGAATGTGGACATATTCAAATAATGTATTTAAAAATACTATAATCAGTATATATCATATATTTTGAAGACAGAGAAATAACTAAAAAACAACAACAGAGAATTCAAATACAAAATACATAAACAACAACAGAGAATCCAAAAGCAAAACAGAGTTTAATATCTTTGCTGATTTGTTACTGTTTTTCTCTATCGAGTTTTCAAAATATGCTATGTTGGTGTACTAAAAAAGATTTTAATATATTTTACTACATTATCATCAATTTATTCTGAAAATTATATAAATGTCCTCTGCAATACATTTATATAAAATAAATTATGATAAGTTTGTGTAAAGATTAGATATTATTTTAAGCTTAAAAAAACTAGTAAAGTAATAGATGTTTTGGAGATACAAATTGAAAAAAATAATAACAAAGAATCTGAATTTTTGGTGTGTTGTTTTAGTAACGAGTCTTTAAAATATATTAATGTTGATGTAATAAAAATTACATATTTTAAAGGATTAAATATATTTTTTGTTCCTTAACTTTCCGTGAATGTTGAAATTAGTCAATTTCAAAATTTTGGACCAATTTAGTCATTCATCTTTTGAAATATGTGAATTTAGTCATTTTAATCAAAGTTTCTTAAGTTCATTTGACATTTGAAATGCGTTTGATAATAGTATTTGACTTAATATTAAAGCAAAAATGTATCAAACAGTATAAACAACTTAAATACAATATTGAAATGCATACGAAACATCAAATAAACCTAACAAAATTTGATTAAAAGGACTAAATTCACGTATTTCGAAAGATGAAAGACTAAATTGATCCAAAGTTTTGAAATGAACTAATTTCAAAATTCACTGAAAGTTAAAGGACCAAAAACATATTTAATCCTATTTTAAAACATCATAATCAATATATATCATTATATTTTGAAGACAAAATAGAGAAACGACAAAAGAAAAAAAAAATAGAGAATCTAAATAAAAAACAAAGTTCAAATTCTTTGTCCAAATTTAAAATGAAGTTCAAATACTTTACTGATTTTTTTATTTTTTTCATGTTTTTCTTGATCGAGTATTCACAATACGCTAATCTTGTACTGAAAAGGTTTCTAATATATTTTAAATCATCATAATCAATGTATAATCAACAAAAAATCAAATCAAATCAAAGTTCAAATTCGTTGATGATTTATGGGTGATCTCTTAGTTGGACCTTCAAAATACACTAATATTTATATATTAAAAATGATTTTAATATATTTTAAAACTTAACAAATTAATGTGCAGCATATTTTAAAGACACGACAAAAATCACAAAAAAATCCTATCAAGAATTTAAGTTCTTAAAACATCTTGATAATTAACAATAATTAAGAGTTAGAATTTAGCAAGTTATGAAACGACAGCACAGACGATAATGTGGTAATGTTTAATTTGTCATTTCTATTTAATACAAGTCTTAGAGTCGTATTTGGAATTATTTTCAACAATTTTTGGGTAGTAATTCTCAATAATCTTTTCTTAAGCGTGAATCCCCTTCGTATGATATACGACTTGTATTCAAATGTCCTTGTTCTGGTTGTAATGTTGTTGTATTGGTGTTATGGTCTAAGTTAGTCATGAGAATGAATTAACGATTTTGATACTATTGCTCATCAAAATGAACTAACGACTTTAATACCTCTGTCGGATATCACTGGTCATCTAAACATTAACCTGGTCATCCAAACATTAACGAACGACGACTCATCTACCACTAGTCATCCAAACGTTAAACGTTAACAAACGACTCTGATACCATTATAAACAAAGGTATTCATCCATCAACCAGAGATTGTATATATGTGATATAAGTTCAACAATTCACTATTTTTAATCCAAAATATTGTGAAATTGGATTTATGGATTTTTTTATTTACATTACTTTTAACTTAATTTTTATCGAATGTGGAGTTTAAACTTATGCGCATTATTCTTAATATTTACCAAGAGAAAAATTGAACACATTAGCAACATGAATGTACTTTAAAATAGAGAACAGAGATTCAAATTTCAAAATCACCACTTTATTCAAACGGCATAGATCCATAGATTCAGAAACAAATCCATGGCAACAACTGATATAAAAAAAAAAAAAAAAAACCAAAGTACTGAAGGAAAAAATTATTTTATGGTCCGAGATCAAAAGATCCCAGTAGACTAGTATATAGCAGGTTAATATATTTGTTTTGGGTTTAAACTAAGAGAGATGACTGCTTGTTGCGAAGAAGAGATCAAGTATGGTCCCCGGACCATACGATAATTTCTCGTACCCAGAACAACGTAGGATCAAAAATCGAAGCATTCAGACGCAAACTGTCTGAAGAGTCCTCTGTAAGTGATATAAAGGAGGTGGTCTTTGGAAGCAGTTCGATGGTTTTTGGTGTGCTTGCAGAAATACTTTAGTTGTTTACTGGTGCAACAACCCAGCGTCTGAGACAGAAACAAGAACAACCAATTTATGGCCTTCTTCTTCACACCACCAAGCACCGGCGCAACACTGTTTTCTCGTCCACAATGCTCACATTTCGGCAACACTGGCTTCCTCCACTCCACGGGTGCCCTATTTTTCATGTCCTCTTTCTGGCCCACAATGAATCTCCGAAACTCACTCAATTTCTTCCTCACATCAATCTCCATCTCGAACACCTTCAAGCACCTCTTGCACTGGACGCTCCCGCTGATCCTATTCATCTTGTTCAGCATCAGGTATCTGAAGCTGTGGATCCTCGCTCGCTGGTTCGTCGCCCATGGAAAAGGTGGGGGAATGGTTCCGTCACTTGTTGATGCTGTTGCAGGAGCAGGAGCAGGAGTGTTATCTGAGATGATGTTGTTGTTGTTGGTGTAAGATGATAGAGAGAGAGTGAGAAAATCTTCTTGGAGCATTATTCCTTGTTTTTGATTTTGGAAGGTTTTGAATTTGCAGAGGAGAGGTTTATATAGACGTTGTGGTTCCGATGTCCATTGTCGAAATCTTTGGTGAGGATATGCGGGGGGATCGGTGGAGCTGGGTCAGATAAAATACCTATATTATTGGAAGATAAGCTTCCCTCAGCCACAACTCAATCACTTTATAAATTAATTATCTGTAACAGCTTTTCCTATTCTGTTATCTCTATATAATTTTCTTTTAAATTTTTTTTCTCTCCCTGCATTCTACCAAATATGTTAGATGCATACATTTAATAAATAATTTACTTTTATATAGGTCAAATTTAGAAAGGCGATTGAATTTAGGTAAGCCAGAATATATGAATTCTTTTGGTTTTCTTTTTTAATATATATTGGTTTTGAAGTTTTAAAATATATTAAAAAAAAATTTAAACTATAAACCTAACATAGGTTTAATGTTCAGCATAGAACAATATTTAAAAATTCAGTAAAAAATTTAGACTCACGAAAATCTTAATCATGTTAGAAGACAAATCAAGGGTACAAATTACATTAAAAAAAAACCGTAAAAATGGTGATTTCTTGGACAAGAACAATTTATATTATACTAGCGTACACATAAGTGTGTTAGTTGATTCCTTGGACAAGAACAATTGATATTATATTAGCGTACACACACGCGCTGTCGTGGTTGTGTGTATGCATTTTTTAAATATGTGTGATATTATATTAGTAAGTAATCATAATGTAATGTTTTTAAGTGAATATATAAAATAAAAGATGAGAGAATAACCGTTGATAAATAGAGAAAAAGAGAAAAAACAGAGATAGACGTTTTTCTGTAAAAGCTCGTAAAAGTAACGGTCAATTTTCAAAATTTAATAAATAATTATATTTTAAAGAGTAAAATTGGTATTCTGAAATGTGGACACAAAAGAGATAATCCTATTTATATATTACTAGCGTACGCACATGCGCTAGCGGACACACATGCGCGATAGCGCCCTGTGCGTACGCATGTTTTAAATATAAATGATAGTATGTTAATAGGTCATAATAATGTAATATTATTAAATTAATATATAAAATAAATTTATATTTATTAAAAATAAAGTGAAATGAATAGAGAGACTAATTATTGATGAATAAAAAAAAGAAAAAAAGAATTATAGAAAATAGGTAAAAATAACCGTTAATTTTAAAAAAATAATAAATAATTATATTGTAAAGGGTAGAATTAGTATTATGAAATGTGGACACAAAATAGATAATTTCTTTCTATATTACTAGCGTAAACACAGGCGCGCGATAACGCCTGTGTATCTATTTTTTAAATATGTGTGATATTATATTAATAGATGATAATATTGTAATGTTATTAAGTTAATATATAAATTAAAATTATATTTATTAAAAATAAAGTGAAATATATAAGAACAGACAAAAGAATAACCATTGATAAATAAAGAAAAAGAGAAAAAACAAAGACATCCGATTTATAAAAAACTTGTAAAAGTAACGGTCAATTTTTAAAAATTTAATAATTATTATATTTAAAGGGTAAAATTGGTATTTTGAAATGTGGATAAAAAAGGGAAATCCCCTTTATATATGGTTATATATATATATATATATATATATATATATATATATATATATATATATATATATATATATATATATATATTCTTTTTCAAAGTTAAAATTGAAAATGAGCACAAGACAAAAGAACAGTTGCAATTAATAGTTATTTAGGTTTGAAACTTATGTTTTATGTTTTCTCCTATACTTTATCAAAATAAATTAAGTGTTGTTCAGATGGTTGGACAAAAAAGACTACAATATCTTGTCTGATGATACACTTTTTGGGATTAAAAATGCAAAACACAGTATAGATGTTATTAAAGTTTGGATGAACTTATGAAAAACCACATGCTTTCAAGAAGATTAATATTCATGAGGCGAATAAAATATGCAAATTACACATAGAATGACAAAAATATTTATGATTACATGTATATGCGAATAAAAATTATTGGATATTGAGTGAATACTTCAAATGACTGCTCGCGAATAATAGGTAACGAATAATTTAAATAAGTTGGTTATTAATATCATATTATCAATATCTATAGATATTCATTATCTTAAAAAATTAAAATTAAAATTTAATTTATAATTTATTAGGTTAAATTTAAATAATATTATACTTTAATTTAATTTACATTTATATTTTTTTGTAATTTTATTTAGATCTTATTTTAAAAATTATAATTTTTTTAAATATTTACAAATATCGTTGAGCACTCACAAGTTGTAAAAAAGTCACAAGTATTTTTGAAGTGAGCATCCGGCAAATAACAAAAAGATAACAAGATAATTTTCTGTGATGGATCAGGTAACGGGTAGATACTATACGGTCCGACCTGTGATAATCCTAAACATAAGTGTATTACTGTTATCATAGAACACACAAACTAAAATTATTAAATTGACCAAAATGTTATAGACATTTTTGAAGGAAAAATTAAATGATTAAAATAAGGGATGACAACGGACGGGATCAAGTACAAGCAGTGCCTACCCGCTACCCACTTCGCCTAAAAAATATATCATACTACTTGCCCGGTTATCCGTCGAATATTCATGAAAAAAATGCAGATATTTTTTATACCAATAGGTATTCATTGATACCCACAAATATATATATATATATATATATATATATATATATATATATATATATAATATAAAAAAAAATATATAAAAATATATAAAATATAAAATTAAATAAAAAATTAATTTTAAAGTATAATTCAAATCAAAATATTCACTAAAATATATTAATACAATGCAATTTAAATGAATTGCACCAAAATATAAATTTTAAAAAACTAATCCTTTTAACAATAATAACTTCAATATTATTGATCTAAAATAAAAAATATAAATGTATGAAGTCAAATTTTAAATAATTCTTTAGTAATTAGTATTTCTTTTACTTATAACTTTATCTTTATCATTTGATTTTAAAAAAAGTGACAAAAATAACACTCACTAATGATTATTATGTAAGAAAATATATAAACAAAAATTATGAACAGATAGCGAGTATGCACAAGATACCTATACCCACTCTATCATCAAAATGTAATTAAATACCTATATCTATCTATCACCCGCGAATATCTATTTAATATCCGATCTTATTAACAGGATACAATTATTTTGTTATCCCTAAATAGAACCACATCAAGAATAATAATAAAAAAATAAGAAAAAGAAATACAAACATTAATTGTAGAATTGGATGTTAACCTAAGGTGTAATTTGAAATTCAAATTAGAGTTGCTTGTTAATAAAAAATGGCTTTAAAATTGAATTTCAAATATTAAATTATTTATAGATTCTCTGCTTAAAAAAATATGAGTTACGACTTTAAAATCTTTTGGAAAGTCTGAGGAAAATAAATACCAAGAAACTGAAATAAAATACACAAAAAAGAATTGAAACTGAATTAAAATACACACAAAAAATTGAAACTGAATTAAATTGTCTTAAAAAGAGCATTTGAGAAAAAAACAACTTAATTGTTATATTAGTTTAATTTTAAAAAACTGAATTGTACATTTTGAACTAAACTTAACTCTAATTTATGAAATTAAAAGACGTGCTTTAAAATAAAGATACTTTTATAATAATTCAAATAGGATATGCAATAAATATACTTTTACATATTAAGACTCCATGTTACGTAATAAATTAATAAAGAAGCTAGTTTCCAATGCCATTTACTTGATAATGAAGGCTACTTTCCAAGTCAAAATTTTCCATATTCATCAAACAGACCATCTCTCTGCTGCCGACAATCTTGAATGTCTTTAGCAAAGAAATAAAAAAATCCATAAATAACTAAATGCCCTAATAAGTATAACATCCCGAAAAAAAAATTGTCTCTTTAATTAAGTGATATCATTGTTATAGTGAGTTTATTATTTGGACCATTTTGATTATGCAAAACAAAATAATTTTTATGGTATCGTATTGTAGTTGTTGAACAAGATAAACCTAAATGGAAAACTTCACCCATATAAAGTATATTGCTTTGAAATGAAGTTATGTTAATTATCAAATATCAAGAAGCTTGTTTTTAAGTTTTAATTTTATTCACCTCAACCACTTTGCTAGAAAGAGACTTTGCATTGCTTGGAGCAAGTAATCCACAGAAAAAAAGAAAAAAAAAAGTGTTCAACGCGTGGTTGAGATGGCAAAATTTAAAGCAATTAATGGATTTTCATGAGATCTACTCATGTCTATAAAATACATTAAAATTGACATCTAGTCTTCGGGGATATTTTATAATTTTCAAGAGATCATTTTTCCGATGGCAACTGGGTCTTTGAGACTCTTTCTTTCAAAAATGAAAATATTTTAACTTTTTTTAGAAAACCATAAGGAATAATTTAAATAATTAATGAAGACTCCAAAGTATACATACTAGCTTCTGTCCCCTTCCCACAGCCACATGCCAGAAGACAACATATTTATTTAACATATATTGATTCTTCTTCTTTGGAATAGTACATAGATATTTTAAAAAAACAACCATGACAACATGTTATCTATTTTTATCCAGAAATTAGTTGATGAATATTCATGGCAAACAAAATTTCATGTATTTTTAGTTCAAGTTTATTGATTTTCTAAACCTTGTAATTTCTGTAGCATTCAAATAATGAGTTTTACTGAAACTCGTGTAAAAACTATTTTAATATTACCTTAATTATTTATTGATTGTTCAGATACGTTAAATATTATTCTGCATTCAAAAGATTTGACTGCATTACTGCACTTTACTTTACACACAACCTGCAGCAGTTAGCTTTGCTGGTACGTAGTTTTGACCAGTTATCGTAGTTTAATTTTTTACCACAAAATTGGTAACTTATTAGAAGGAAATTGGTCCCACACGTTACTTCGTACCCCCATCATCTACTTTATGTCATTCATCAGAAAAATGCTAGCAAACAAAACCGACACTAACCCATCATTAAACTATATAAACTCAGTAACTCGAGTCTTTGAGAGGAAAATTATGTAACAAGTTGTGCCCTTCCCCCAATAATTGAACTTCGGTACCTCACTGTATATCTACAATGTATTGTTACAACATAAATAGAAACTGATTTACACATAAAAACAATTCACTCGTTCTGTGGATAATCTGATTTAAAAATTACCAAAGGTTAGCTTTTTAATCATACTCTATTATCTTTGAAGAGATTTTTCAATTAATCATTACCCCAGTTTTCAAAATTATATATATAATATGGTAATAAAACTATAAGTTAGAGTTTATACTAATAAAATTTCTCATTTCGAATTACTCTACCACCTATTATTAAGTATTATTAAGTTATACATTGGTTTGGGATAATATAATTTTTAAGTAAAATTGATATAAATTTTATTTTACAAACTGATTTTTAGGTTGAATTAGGATTAAATTTCACTTTTTAACCATCTAATATTTCTAATTTTTCTTAATTATTTAAGGAACTGCGTGGTGCACGAATGGTTTTTATTGGATAGTGACTTATATATATATATATATA
>Ga0214543_1005192_pt1 | contig 24140 bp, 8 predicted proteins | sample CNSS2metaG_FD_160094 | JGI IMG/M metagenome (GOLD analysis project Ga0214543, IMG submission 160094) | Root nodule microbial communities from cowpea collected in UCLA plant growth center, Los Angeles, California, USA - CNSS2 | ecosystem: Host-associated > Plants > Roots > Nodule | place: USA... | reverse complement strand
ATAATTATTTTATATATATATATATATATAAAAAAAAATATTTATATATATATATATATATATATATATATATATATATATATATATATATATATATATATATATATATATATATTATGGAGAATATATTTTACCATATTAGTTGGAACAATGAAAAAGATACGATGCAGGTATGAGTCTATTTTATTATGAACCCAGAAGTGTGCTTCTTATTAAAAAAAGTCCTAGAGCACCACAAAGCATGTGATAACTGACAACATCGTTTAGTCAATTATTAAAGAAGTAGAAAAGTGATTAAAGTGTTGTTCATGGGATGCTGTTTCTTTAACATGGAACTCTTGTCAAAATTTGTGAGGTATGCTTAATTAACCACAATTTGAGTGTTAAAAGGGAAGAGAATAAACAATAACATATTCCCCTCTTGCTTGCTATTTCTTCTCACATGATTTTCATAAACCGATATTTGAATTAACAAATGAATATTAGTAAAGCCAAGAATCAAGTTAGTTTCAAGATATGCGTTTCTGAGAAAATGGAGAAAATTAAGTATCTCTATTTAAACAAAAATACCTTAACCAAGTTCCCATAAGTCAGAATCTTAAGAAAAAAATTAGCAGCATTTATACTTACATACTGTAATTATTAGGAAAAATAATGATATGTTTCAAATCATTAAATAGTCTCATATCAGTCAAAAATTGAAATAAAAAAACAACTGATATATATATATATATATATATATATATATATATATATATTTACTTTCTTAATCTTTTATTCTAAAAAAATCTTAAAAGAAATACCAAATTTCAAAATGGACGTGTTAAAGTGTGTTCTATAAGAATTCTCAATACTCTTCCACAAATTTAGAGAATTTGGATATTTCTTTACTAAGTTAAAGATTCATCATTTTATATGTTTACCAGAAGAGAGAGATTCACTACATTTTGATGCAAGAAGTCCGCATCTTTATGATATTGATTGACGGCATGTTTCAACCTTAGAAAAAGGTGTAGAAGTATTTTTTATAATCAGTTCTTTTTTAAATTCTGATATACGCGGACAACACTGTCCTTCATTAATGTTTGATTTAATTAATTGTTTAGACCTTCTAATATAATAAACTGTATTTTTTATTTATAAATATTTTCTTTTATATATCTATATATATTTACATATTTATTCGTATGTTTGAAATGATTTTGTATAATTGTAAGATCCACTTTTCTGGTATTATGTTAAAGGGCAGGGTCTTAATTTTTGGGTCTAAGGATTGGTCCATAGGGTACCCAAAACTCCTAAATCAGCCTTATTCCTTTCATTCTCTGCACCTATCAGAAAAACAACAGTCTCACTCTCTCTTCTCCCTCCAATAGAGTTCTGGTAGGGTTTGGCTCTCATTCTTCGTTGAGCTAGGAGAACTCCATTTATTACACATAAGTCAATCCCCAACTAATACTTCCTCTTTTCTAGCTCTGTTGTTGCAGTTCCAACTAGAGTTCTTTTAGTAATTCGTTTTTTGTTCTAGTGTCAGTATTCCAGCATGCAAATCAGTTCTTGGATCTGTAGTAATCCTCTAATGTGTGCTTGTACCTTCCGCTAGCATTCGTCCAGGTAAGGGAAGCTAGAACCCTCTTGTTTGGTGTGATGGTTGTTATCTTGCTTGTGTTTCATGATTTTCGAGCTTATATGTTGCTATGAATGTATGGTATGGTTGGCATCATTGTTTAGATGTGAATATATGGCTGTTGCAGGATGAACAGTGGCGAGACCCGACACTCTCGCCCAGGCGACCAGGCCTCGCTTAGGCGAGACTTGCAGAGACAGACCCAGACTCGCGCTCGAGCTCTCGCCCAGGCGGAGAGCTTTCGTTTGGGCAAGACACCATCTCGTTCAGGCGAGAGAGGCTCGCCTAAGCGAGGACGAGTGGGGGTTTGAGGTTTGTGTTGTAGGCGTAGCTCAGGCGAGGAAGTCTTTCTTTTGGGCGAGGGACATGCTCGCCCAAGCGAGTAGCGACTCGCTTAAGCGAGAATCCGCAAGCCTCGCAAGGTTCCCTAATGACAGTCTCGCTTAAGCGAGACCCTATGGCTTGAGCGAGACTGGCACGAGATTTCTTTATGCAACTGTACCTTTTATGTTGTTGGGGCCTTAATTGTAAGTTTGGCTTGTTATGCTTTACCTTGGGTATAAACTGTATGAATTGAGTGACCATGTATGAATGAGATGGAAATTATGATTCACGAGTTTTGGCATGATGTGAGCATGATGTTTGTATGGGATTGGTTCACAGAATTTAACATGATGAGTTGGTTATGGAGTGGATATGAAATATGGAGGGATTCATGGAAAATGAATGATGTTCCTTGGCATGGTATTGGCATGATGTACGATTCTATTTTCATGGCTTTGGGAAGGATGAGTTGTGGTTGACTAAATATGAGATACGAATGAGGGATGATTACAAAGGTTGATATGATATTGACATGTGTGGTGAATATTACATGATTGATTGGATATGTATAGTATGTGGTCAGTACGTAAATCCTTGGGATCTCTAGGTGAGAATCCAGGGTAGTGCTTCAGTGGTCGGGACATAATTCCATGGCCCCTGTTAGTGGGTGTCCATGGTGGTGTCCCATCTATATAATTTGGTAAGGATTGCATCCTGACACTCTAAGGAGTCAGTTAGTCTCACTTAGAGCGGACTGACTCATGTGGTGAGAGTAGTAGGAGGCCTGAAATTCATTAAGGGCTAACCTTGTGTGTGAGGGAATTGATTCATTGCAACATTTGTAACACTTGTAACACATAGCTCGGGGGTGAGCAGAGGTATCCACCACAAGTGCAAGCATCCGTTGAATCCGACCATATTATATGTATCCAGATGAGTCGAGTCGAGTCTTAGTGTATTGATTTGAGGAGTCGTAACATGATTGGATGACGTGTGTATAATTGACTGTGGAAGTATATCTGATTGTATGATAAAACCACTTTTGGCTCTAGCTTACCCTTCTGCTATTGTTGTGTGTTCTGTTGTGTGGTACTCTCTTTTGCGATAATCATCAACTTGTTGATGTGAGCAGATGCGAGGAACACCCGTGGTCAACAGGGAGGTGATGGTTCCGCTGCTTAGCTTTGGGATTGACCTCTACTTTTGGGCTTCTCATTTAGGGCTAAGGCCCGTGTATTGCTTTCTCTGAGAATTTGCTTACGTCAGTATACTCTTTTATTCTCACTTCTTATGCTATACCATGTGACATATTGTTTATTTAGCTTTATTAAATAAATGGGATGTTACAATAATTGTATTTAGTTTTTAAATTAAATAATAAAGTAGTTTGTCTTCGGGAAAATCATATAAAACTTTCTTATGTATGAAAATTATACTATAAATTTAATTTGAATAATCTCTGTCAACTCTTGTTATTGAATATCTTTATTTATAGAGTTCTCTGCATCAATAAAAGTGAACTTTTCTTTAGTCTCTTGATTTGATATTCATATTTATTTCACATCAATATTTTCAAATCAACTTATATCATAAATACAAGCCAATGTTGTTTTAATTAGGAATACAACTTAAATTAACTGCCTTTAGAATGATCAACTTACAATAATAAAGGTGAAGATCAATGAGAATGAAAATTGAGTTATGAGTTTAAAAAAAATATATTTAGTAAATTATAATTTTATTTATAAAGAAAATGATTTATTATTTTTATTTTTTTATAATCAATATAAATTTATTTATGTGACTTGTCTCGTATCTCTTTACATCTTTCGTTTCTAAGAGTTATTAGAATTATTTTTTTTAGGATTTTGACATATTATATTTTTTGAATCTTATATTATCTATCAAATCCTCAAATTTATGAGATTTTAATCAAGTTAGAAGAAGTACGATTATAATAATTTATTATTTTTATTCTTTCATAATCAATATAAATTTATTTATTTTATGTGACTTGTCTCATATCTCCTTACATCTTTTGCTTCTAACAGTTATTAGAGTTATTTTTTTAGGATTTTGACATATTATATTTTTTGAATCTTATATTATCCATCAAATCCTCAAATTTATGATATTTTAATCAAGTTAGAAAAAGTACGATTATAAATTAACTAGTGAATATGTGGATTGTAATCTTGACTTTATAAGAAAAATAATAATTATAAAAAATTAAAAAAATAATAATAAGTTAAATTATTTTTAAAAATTAAATATGGGCATAGAAAAAAATATGAAAATTCAGATGGAATAAATTAATAATTCATGTAATAATTTATAATATTAATCATAATATTTTAATAAACTAGTGGGAAATTTATTAAGATTACTAAAACATTTACAAGAACTCCGTAAGTAGATACACGTGTCCTTGTTCAGTAAATGTTATGTTATGTTTACTTTCAAATATGGATTTGAATGAGGGTGAACGAATGAATTTAGAAGGATTTCAAGGTAAATTTTGTGTTATTTTTTTTAAAGAATTTAGAGGTAAAATTGGGTAAATTTGAATATAAAGTTGGTAAATAATTTTATGGATGTAATGAATAAAAAATGTTTTAATAGATTAAATTTTAAGATTAAAATGTTGCCTGGTTAAAATTAATATATTATCATTATTTATTATTATTATTATTATTATTATTATTATTATTATTATTATTATCATATCTTGAGGAAAATTGGTCCTGTAGCATATGAAATTCCATTACCTCCTCAGTTGGCAAATCATCATAATGTGTTTCATGTATCTCAACTGAGAAAGTATATACCTGACCCAAGTCACACTTAGAATCATATGATATGCATATTAGAGAATATTAGTCAGTTTAGACTTTACCCATAAGACCTGAGGATCAACAAACTAAACAACAAGGGTAAGAATATATGTCTAGGGAAGGTCTTGTGGGATGCAAGGGCAGGAGACTCTGCTTAGGAGTTGGAAAAAGATATGAAGAAGTGATATCCTTATCTATTGTTTTGGTGAGACAAATTCCAGAGACGAAAATCTTCTATAGTGGAGAGAATGTAGGGACCTAAAAGATAAGTTTAAGAACAATGTATTTTAAAATGATATTATATTATTATGTTATTAAAGGTTCTAAACTATAAATAGAGTTTTTATAATAGACGACTTCATTTTGTAAACTTCAATATCTCCCTAATCAAATGTTCTATTAAATTCTATTTTCCTTCTCTCTACAAATCTGACCTCATCCTTCATGTTCTTGAAGATCTGAAACCACAAGAGTGATCCTTGCAAAGAACACTACCAAACCGTGAGATCAATTCCATCTTTTTGAGTAAGTGCAATTTCTCCCCTTTTTTCTTGAAAGGAATATGTGTTCTACTTTGCATGTAGTTTTTCAACATTCTATAGGAGCTCTATATGTTTATTCTTTGAATCGGGCTCTGATTGTTGATCGAGCTTTTATTTGTGTAGATAAAGCAACCCAAAAGTGATCAGATTATGTAAGAAGTGATTTGTTGTAGGAATCTACCGTAAGTAAGGGAAGTTAATCGTTTAATATTTTTTATTCTAACTAAAAATGTTTGAATGGCAAACCTACGATGAATGAAATTTTGAATGTGAGTTTTAGATTACATTTGGGATTGTGAGCGGAAAAGTGGAGTTAGGAAAAAAAAAACTATTTTTGTGAACTTGGATTATAAGAAAAGTTTAAACTTTTGAGATCGTGACATTATTGAAAGATTGGAAAGAAATTTTTATTTTATTGAAAGGGTTGAGTTTGGATGAACTTTTGATTTCTATACTCATTGAAAACATAGTGTATCTTACGTAAGAGAATTATTATGAGATATCTTCCCAAGGTTGAGATTCATATGATGGTGTTTTGATATGTAAAATTGCTTTGGAATGTTGGACATGTAATAGAATGTGTGTGAGATTAGTAGATAATGTTTGAATGTGCTTGTTTGAATTAAATTTGTATGTTTGTTTTGAAAATGAACTAAGATGGATTAAAAGAAGTATATTTGGTAATTGTTGGAAACTGTAAACAGAGAATTTTAGGATTGTTCTGTTGGGTGCCACTTTGGAAATTTTAGAAAAATCAACCTTTGATTTGTTATCGGTACACGTGACATGGGTGTTGTCGGGTGCCATAATATTAGTGACATGTTCACTAGGTAGTAGCAAGAAGGCATTGGGTGGAAAACAAATAAAAATTGCAAAAAGCTCTAATGGAAAATGGAGTTGGGTAAAATATAGATACCATTAGGTGCAATTTTGACTATGAGTCATTGTCTTAGTTGTGTAGGTAGTCCTTATGTACCGTTGGGCATAATTAACACATAGAGCTATCTATTTTATGGTGTGGGTTGGTGGATCTGTTGCACTTGCCGATTTTGTTAATGACTATGGCTTGAAAATACGTAATCTTGTAATAGTGTTGAGTTATGAACCTATGTAGTTATTTTCAAGGAGAAAATACTATTAGTAATTATGTGTCAAAGTGTATTGAAGGAGATTCTACGAGTGAGACTATCTTGACTCTACTAGTATTCAACTCATATAGAGGAAGATAGGTGGTGAGAGTCGAATGAAACTTCACATGATAAACGATAGGATATGAAAGAGAATCATACTTAGAAAGCTAATGAAGTTAATTATATCATGACTTGATGAAGAACATTAGTTTTTTATATGGTTTCAACAAGAAGAAATTGGTAATAAGTATGACTGATGTAAAGACTCACCTATTCAATACATACCTTTCGAAAGCAGCGTTTAGAAATATTTATTTATTTAAGCTATTTTTGGACTGAATTTGCTTAAGATTTATCTTAAATCTTGGTGGATTAAAGTGAGATAGTAGATTTGAACTAATTAAATTATTTGAACATTGAAGATTGAATTTGATATAGAATGTTCGTTGAATAAATTATTTTGTGATATCAATCGGATAGAACGAGAAAGACTAAGTTAATGGTTGAGTTATACAAACTTGAAAGTATTTATAATATTATTATGTTTTTAGTAGTAGGTTTATTCTTTTAAATGCATTAATCTTTTTTTCTTTCTTTGATTTTGTTTTAGTTATATCGTTATGCAATAATTATATATTAATTCATGAACACATATGATGTTAGAAGCACAAGAATTGGGCTAAGGTTATCGAAAATCTAGAGTAGTAAATCATACTAGATACGATAATTATCTACTTGTGAAGAAATATATTAAAATATTGTGTTATTTTAAAATACTCTGACTATAATGAAATGTTGTTTGACTTGAATTTAAGGGATTTTAATTATCACTAGACGTATTTATGTGTTATTGAAATCGGATGACATAAAATAACAACCCAAGAATTTGTTTAGAAATTTTGGATTGTTACATATAATCCAAAAATTATTTTAACATTAAAATTGTGTAATTTATTCACTTTTTATTTTTTTTTACTTTTGCATTATATTATTCAGAAATTCTTTTAACTTTCAAACTTTGTAATTTAAAATAAAAATAACTTAAATTATGTAATCTAAAACACTTTGATGACAAAATACACAAACAGACAAAATACGTAAACAAAAGTATTGACAAGGGTAAGAGAGCGGTGATGGCAAGACAAGAGGACGAAAATGGTAAAGTGATGACAAGAACAAGATGGCAATAGCAAAAAAGCAGTTTGGTCTTTTAACCAATTCCATGGAATGCACATGGAATTAAAGAGTGCCGAGTATACTTTTAGTGGAGAAAGATAGCTTGAAGAAGAAATATAATTTCTTATAGTAAAATTGTTATGATATCACAAAAGATCATTAAGATATCCGTACTTGAAAAGAAATAGTGTAAGTAAAAAAGATTACAAAAGATTCATTAGAAGTTTCATAAAAATAAACAATATACAAATAAAACAATCTATAAACATACCGGCTTAAGATTCTGAATTATGGACTTCGTTCAGAACTTATTACTGTTGAATCTCTCGCATTATCCTCAAAAAACCTCACATCACATATTGATATCTACAAGTACAATTGCATAAACATTGTCCTGCCCATGTTTGGGTATTTATACAGCTTTAATTTGGAGATGGTGGCTGCAATCCAGAACCTCAAGTCTCTTTTAACTTCCATCCATTAGAATACACTTTGCACATGTTAAGTCATGTTCCATCAAAATGGGTATGTTGTAGCTCTATCTTCCGCTTCGCATGATCAGGTATTAACTTATCAATAAGCTCTGGAGAAGCTCCGGATAACTGTAAACAGACAACAAGAACATTTAATATATAGACCCTGAACAAGGAACTTACTGAATATCAGATCATGGATATGAAGATTTTTGTTGGGTAGGTCATTTAGATTTTTGTAACCTTCATTCATAGCTACTAAGATGATGCACCATACTCACCTCTTGCTTAAAGTTGAATAGAGGGGGAAATGGCCTACCATCTGGCAATTGAGCATTGGGTTCACGGAGTTCATCAAAGAATGGGTGTGCACATGCTTCTAGCTGCATGACAAAAAAAAAAAAAAAAATCCTCAAATTGCTACATGTAGCAGTCACTGAATGATAAAGATTTATAAGTATGATTTGCACACTGAGAAATAAATCATAATTGAAGCAATCACACTCACCGCAGTACAACGAAGGGTTGGGGAATACTGCAGGAGCCGGGAAGTAAGATCAATTGCTTCTGGAGGCGTTTTTTGGTGGAATATCTACACTCAAAATTGATAATCTGAAAAAAGCAAGTGGCAGAAGATAAAAAAAAATGCAGTAGTTGTGACATGGATGTGCCCAAACCTGTGGAAACTTGAAATCATTGTTGTTTGAATTTGAACAGCAAACTTCCTCTTGGGAGGGTGTGCCAAGAACCTGAAATACGGAATTTATTGACCTGACTTCTTATGATACAACCTTAAAAACTTAACATGTTGTAACATCAGTCGCACCTTGATAATCTCTACAAGTTGGTCCACTGCGTTGTCGCCGGGAAATAATGGCTTCAAAAGTTCCATTTTTTGTGTCAGATGGCATGTAGATAGTGAATATTATTGAATGAGACTATTTGCATAATTTTAACAATAAAAGAAAGCAATGATATAATAAACCTTGCCCAAAAGCAGTTCAGCAAGGACACATCCAGCTGACCAAATATCAATTGAAGTTGTGTACTCAGTGGCACCAAAGATTAGTTCGGGTGCCCGATAGAAAAGTGAACATATGTGTGATAAATTAGCTTCACCTTTAACCTGATTACATAAAATCCCAAGTAAGCAAGAAACATCCGTTGGAATAACACAGAAAAATATTATCCAGCATATCGTAAAAGGAGTCACAATTTAAAAGCTCATGAACAGATAAGTTTAATGCATTAAATTCGTCCAGAAATCTCGAAGAAACACAACATTGGATGGTTACCAAAAAGGCCCTAAACAAAGCAATATCAAAAACCAAAAACTGCCTGCTCTATCCAAAAGGCCAAAACAAAAAACGGCATAAAAAGGTTACAATCATATCCCAGAGACAAGGGGTTGAGCGGGTCAATAGATCAGCACCCTACATTTGAGAGGTTCATGTGGTGGAGCACTTTGTACTCCTTGTCCCTCCCATCAATCAGCCACCTACAAGGTGGTGATCATCAGTGCCATTTTCTGTCGAAAACAATAGTAGAAATAGTGGGAAGTTCTACAAGGTGTGAAACCAGTGATCAGTGTATAAAGGGTTAACTAGTTACAAATATAGTTATTCCGGGAGGATGACTCAAATGTGGCAATTATCGAAGATGAGAAAAAGAGGGAAATGAAAGCAGAAGAAGCTCCCGAAAATAATTGAACATGACTATGACATCGCGGAGCAAGTACAAATGGCATAGCTTTGAGTTCCTTGTTTACATGGAGGGATACATCGGAATATCTATTTAAAATGGATCTAAAAAATAATTTCCTTGTTTTCTATTCAATTTCTTGTTTTGTCTTTGGGTTAAAACAAATATTATAAAAATTAAATTTAAAGTCCATGGTAAATTTGTGTATTTCTAATTGAATCTCAATTAAATTTTTCCTCTCTTCGATATTCAAAAATTTATATTTTTTAATTAAATATCTGCCGTTTAACTTTTTTTGCTAATTAGAATTACGTGACTTTTACCTTGTCCTCCTATCTTGCTAATTAGAATTATGTGACTTTTATCTTGTCCTCTTATCTTGTTTTATTGTCTCTTATTAAGAGTCACATCATTGAATTGACAAAAAAATATTCAAAGGTAAGGAATCAATTGAAAAATATGAAAAAATTGAAAAATATAAAAAAGTTTGAGTACCTAATAAACATAAACATAAAAAAGTTTAATAGAAACTCGGTTGAAAATACACAAGCTTGAAACTTAATTAAGCCAAAAAAAAATATTAACAATTTCACAATTATTTTCGAAGTAACCATTTTTAATGTATGGTGGGTACAGTGATATTTATTTCCACCATTAACCATGCACAACCAACTCCTTAACCTAGGTTGATTTTCACAGAAAAAGTTAATAAAAAGGATTTTTCACATCTTGGTGAACAAATCATCAATTTATAAAAAAAAATAATTAAAAATCTCTATTTTCTTTTTACCGCCTCCTAGCTACAATTACAGTTGCAACACCCTTGTCATCTTCATCATTAGGTGATTGTTAGGATCCAATGGGAAGGTATGAGGTTTTCCAACGCTGTAATTATTGAATTCCAAATTTCTCCAACTACAACACTTAGCTTTTTGTTGTGTGTCTCTCTCAAATTTCTTATCAGTGATGATATTTAATAATAATACTTGGTTGAGATTTTAATTAAATCAAAGGGGAATCTAGGCATATTTATTACATATAATAATGATGATGATCATGCAACAAACAAATGTTGATGGACTGAGAATGAAATCAACATACCAGCACTTTTGCACTTCCAAAATCACATATCTTAACCTGGTGTGTAAGAGGATCAACCTAGAGAGTACACAAAATGAAATCAGATCAGGAAATAATTCCTTATTTTTTCAGAAAGAAAGTCAATATTGCATTCTGCTAAAAATGTAAACAAACCAGTATATTTTGAGGCTTCAAATCTCTGTGGCAAACTCCAGGGACAGTGTGGATATAAGCCAGACCCCGGAAAATCTATACGTGAACCACAGACCTGTATCAGAATGTGAAAACATAAAAACAGAACCTTCTCAATCACTAGAAAATCTGAGGCTTACCTGGTGCATGTAAAGTTTCACAAAGATAAGTGGCATGCTCTGATTAGTGTTGCTATAGAACTTTGAGACTCGATGCATAGAGTCTGGAACATATTCCATCACCAAATTAAGAAAAAGTTCATCTGCACCAGTAGTGGAAAAGAATCGGTCCTTCAGAGAGATCACATTTGGATGGTCCATCATGCGCATTAACTTTAGCTCACGACTCTTACATTTTCTGTCCTGTAAAACCTTCTTAATGGCCACTAGCTCCCCAGTTTCCACGCATTTAGCCTAAGAGGAATATTTATCACCGTGTGCCTGATATATGAAGATAGTAACAGATATGAATATAGCATTGGCATACCAGGAAGACAATTCCAAATGACCCACTCCCCACAATGCGTTCTGCCAGGTAAGTTCTAGTCTACAAGAATAATCAACAGACATTAAATTTTCAAAGTTTTAGCATGGATCAAAGATGAAATCTTCTAAATGCCACTACATTTACAAATTACCTTTTTAAAAAACTCATAATCTGGTGAGAAAATCTTAATGCAGTTACAGGAAAGATGGGGTTCACTGCGAAAGTACCTGTTTGGGCTTCCCATTTTTTTCTTTTACTGTAGTGGATATGATGTGACCAGTCACGGACTCATTCACATTGACAACAGAAGTGGACATCTGTCAAATTGCTACATTTAGTAACAAGATATAAGAAATATTGCAATTTCAATGTTTTGCATGTATTTTGAAAATGATGTCATTTAAAGGAAGATTAAGCATGAAACTACAGTAATTAAAAAACATTATACAGTCAATAGTCAGTAGACACGGACCAACATATTACAGAGTGCTGACAGGATCATATTGCAATTCAATTATTCAAAATCTTGTCAACAATAAAAAAGGATTATTTAATATCTAACCCCCATGATGTTTTCATAAAGAAAGTTAAAAAAAAAAATAGGTAAACAGCGCAAGAATGATATTAGATTTGAGAAATTAAGGAAACAAGCTGATAAAAAGGTTGAAGACAAGAAACATCACAGCACCAGACTCCTAGGACAAGAGACTTGCAACAATTGTTGAAATTGAAAGTAAGTGGGAATGCACAAATTTGCCGTTTAAACAACTTAATACAACATTAATAGTCAGCGGCAAAAGTAGAACATCATTGAATCTTAATAAATTAACCAGAAAATAGAGTAATGAGCTGCAAAGGAATCAAGAAGATCCATTAAATAATCAAAGATCATCAAAATAAAGTCAAGATCAAATCACGAGAAATCTTTATCATTACACACCCAGTGCAGAACTCTCCGGGGACTCAAATAAATACCAAACATTACATAAAAAAAAATGAAGATGAAACAGAGCCAAATGGGTCTTCTCTTTTAAGCCCAAGGACCAAAATCTTAAGTAAGGGAACCACCCACTTTTCTACACAAAAGAAAACCTAAACAGTCACCGAGTCAGGCCAGGTGAAGAAGGGAAAAGGATCAAAGAAGAAAAATTTGGTAACAAAAAATTGAAAACCCATATAACTCTTTAACTGTTTTTGTCATCCCTAATTATCATACTTAGAAGGTCTTTTCTTCAGGTGTCAATAAACTTTCTAAGCACAAAAAGGATAATCCAATTAGATACGAAAAAGAAGGGGGAAAGGCAAGCACCTTGTTGTGGCTATGATCTGAGATGAAGTAAGAGAACGTTAAAAGGTTGTGAGATGGTGGAAAAGGGAAGAAGATGCTAGAGAGGAGAGTCTTCAGAGTTGGCCTTTATAGCTACTGGTGTTGTGTACCGGCCACCGCCCTGCTGAACAAGATATTTAACCGCTTTTCACTTTTACAAAAAAATATCTGTCCACGTACTTTTGTATAACACCGTCTAAGCTCATTTCTTCTCTTTTCGATAGTTGTTTTTGGTACGAAATGTTTTTTTTTTTTTTAAATATTGTGTTCGGTAAAAAAATAAAGAAGGGAATTTGCGAATATTTATTATTATTTTATTTTTCTGTTTTTTATAACACAATATTTGTTTACTTGGTCTATTTTTTTTTTACCAAAAAAATATTTAATCTATTTTTTACCTTTTTCAAGTTAATTTTAATTTTAATTCCTTTTATGATTTTTTTTTTCTAAAAATATTGAATTCTAGGAAAGTTCATGTCAACAATAGAGACTTATATCACACAAAGCTGCATAAAAAAAATAAAGTAAAATAAAATAAAGACAATTTGCCTCAGTCGTTTACCTAGAAGAAAAAAAAATATATATATATATATATATATATATATATATGTATATATAATTTTAATTTTTTCTTATCTAGTACAATTTGATTCTTAAAATTGTAAAAACAAGTATTTTTATAATTTTACTTTGGTACTATACGAGAATAATTTATGACTTTTATAAATTTATTTACATTTGTTTTTAAATAAGTAACAAATTAGAGATTAAAATGAAACTTTATTAATTTTTTTAATTTCACTTCATATTATAAGATATTATTCATAAATATTTTAAAAAAATTATAATGTCTTGGATATATACAATAGTAAAATGAAATGAGTGTATTGGAATGAATTAGTGGTGTTTTAATCCAGACGCATTTATTAGTTTACATAAATGTTTGAACTTAATTTTAATGTGTAAGATAAGATGATTTGTGTCATATGTTTTAGGTTAGTTTATTTTTTAAGCATTTTAGTCATCCTGATTTATTGTTCATTCTATTGTTTTATAATTTGTTGAAGTTTTTTTTTTTTCACCCAAAGCAATGTAGATACTTAATTTTTTACTTTAATGCATTTTAAGTAAGTTATACTTACTTATTGAACCCCTTTTAGTTTCTTATTTCAAATTAAGTTTATGCGCTGTGATACTATAATCAATTTTTCTCCTTCCATATTAACTAAATTATCCTTAGACTAGAAAAAAAGATTGAAAATTTAAAAATGACATATAAAAAGAAACATAATTTCATTAGAAAAACAAGTAAAAAGGAACAAAAGAGAGAGTACAATATTTATTGATAATTTAATTAGAGGGGACCAAACTCAATTGTAGTTAGTGGGATCAATATTTATAAAAGAAAACCCAACTTACAATAAAAAAGAGAAAACTATGTAACTTTAAACCAAATTAAATGAAATGAGAATTTGCATTGTGTGAAGTTAGAAAATTATTTCATAGTTTGGATTATGAGTTTTTAAATTCTTATGAAAGACTTTAATTTATATATATATATATATATATATATATATATATATATATATATAATATAAATCCTTATAAATATTTGATATGATATGAATTATATGAGTTATCCGAAAGTTTTGTCGTTGAAATACAACTGTCTAATTAACATTTTATTAATAGATAAATATTAGAGTTAAGGTAGAAATATCGATTTGGACTAACTTAAAAATTTAAAAGATGAGTTAGATATCTTATAACGGCTTTTGTATTAGGTTGAAGAAATAATTTCATGTTAAAATGTGGAAGTTATAAATTGTGAAATTAGGGATAAGGGTTAAAATACCGTATATATATTAATACAAAATTATTTATTTTTCTCAGTTTATCGTTAACACACATTGTATATATATTAATACATTTTTTTTTCAGTTTATCATTGTTAAGTCTTTCCGTTTAAACTATCATTTTCTGGTTGTATATAATTTAATGTCATTATAAAGTGAAAAACAACTCAACAAAAACAGTAGGGTAGGGTAAGTTAGATTTTTTTTAATGGATATTAAAGGTTAATTTATTTATTTAATTACGTCACATCAAATAAAATCAGTTGTCCAACTAATTGTCTTTTATGTCATAAAGAATAAACCTCATATTATCATAAATACTTGACTCTTCTTTTGAAAGATTTTTTCTTTGAAATAGACTCAAAGATATGTGTGTATGATAGTGTCTGCACTGACATTAAAGTTACATCGAGAAAACTAAGTCTTCTCATATGACTACAAGATATCAGACATAATTCTTTTGAACATTGCATACTAGGTCATAAGAATCTTTTATTGACTTTTACCACCTAATACTTTCCTCTATGTGAATCCAATATTAGTATATTTACAATCATTTTTTTTAAAATCTCAAATCCAATACACTACCTAATATCTTTCAACATAATATTTCATCATTAGAAATAACTATGTTCAAATATCATCACAATGGCTTGTTCAATGGTTAATCCCTTTGAACTCTCTAACTTTTAACAAAATATTTTTTTTTCTCACTGAAGAGATGGACTCAACCAAGTATTGGAAGTTTTTTCCAAAATAATTCACTTAATGAGATCAAACTCGCACAACTATCAAACCACCTTTAAATATCTAGTTTTTGATAAAAATGAATTTTTCTTAGCATGCATTTTAGTTGTCTAGTGATCCAAACCCTAAGAGCCTTATTAAAAAGTCCCATCCAACAAGCAAAGCGTCCTAAACTCTCTAGATTTTGAATTTCATTAAGTGAGTATGTGGCTTATCCAACGAGTTTGCATAATTTAGAAAGTTTGCCATATATATCAGTTTGTTCCATTGGTTCTAATTGGTGTTTTTGTCTGTGTTTTAGATCATAATGAATACATTCCAATTCTAAAATATGGTACCATGAACCAATTCGACCAAACTTATATATTGAACTAAAAAATACTACTCACATCACTTAATAAAATCTTAATTCAACATCTCATTTCAATATTTCAGTACATAAATCTGGATAAATTGAGTCTAGAGTTACTTTTTTAAGAATGTGTGTTTAATTGCAGAATACATGTTTGAGGGTGTTATTTTATAATTTGTTTGAATTGTTATGATTTCTCATAGTTATCATTAGTTTACCTTCCTTTGTTTGTTTGTTTGTTTGTTTGTTGTGGTCTCTCTTTTGCAATGATCACTTCTATAACTTGAGCATATGATGTTGTAGGTGGTGATGGTGCTAGGCAATAAGCTGAGGGCATTGAGATGAGTTATGTTGGAAGAGATGTGCATAAATATACCTAAAGGTGTCAATTTGACCCCTAACCCACGGGTCAACCCTGGCCCACCCTTCATTAAGCCCCCTTTTAAGGGGGGGGGGGGGGGGGGGGGGGGCAAATGAAGGGCCCAAAAAAAAAGCCTCAGCCCCCAAAGCCCCCTCTCTAGTGGGTTAGGGCCAGGGCTAAGGTGGGTTAGGCCCCCAAATAATCTACATTAAGTTATAGTCAAAGATCAAGCCGAGCGACTCAGACGAGTCCGAAGACCTAGACAAGCTCGACGAGCTAGATGAGCTCGATCACTCAGACAAGTCTGAAGGCCTAGATGGGTCTAACGACCTGGACATGCCCGACAACTCGGATTGGCCCAACAAACCGGATGCGCCCAAAGACCTAAACGTGCCTGATGACCCTAACAAGCACGAAGACCTGGACGGGCCCGACAATCCGGACGAGCTCGATAATCTGGACGGGCCCGACAACACGAACAGACCCGAAAACCCGGACGAACTCGACGACACGAACGAGCCAATGATTCAGAAGGGAACGATGACCTAGACGAGTCGTCATGCGTGTCCGGGTCGTCATGCTTGTCTGGGTCGTTTGACCTGTTTGAATTGTCGGGGCCGATCAGATAGTCAGGCTCGTCCGACCCGTCAGGCCCGCCCGACTCATCGAAACCATCTAGGTCATTGGGGTCGTTAGGTCCGTCTAGATCGTCGTGCATGTTCGGCTCATCGAGCCCATTTAGGTTGTCAGGCTCATCCTAGTTGTCGAGCCCGTCCAGGTCGTTCGGATCATAGGTCCAGTCTGGGTTGTCGGACCTGTCTAGTTGTAGGTCCAGTCTGGGTTGTAGAGCTTGTCCGAGTTGTTTGGCTCATCTAGGTCATTGGGTCCGTTTGGATCGTTAGTTAGTATTGTCTCTGTCGTCGGGCCCGTCCAGATCGTTGGGCCTGTCCGAGTCGTCAACCCCGCCCGACCTGTTTGGCTCGTTAAGCACATCTAAGTCGCCAAAAAGTTTAATAATATATTTTAAAAAGTAATATATTTTTCATGTTGAAGATTAAAGCCTATGGGTTGGTCCTGATCCAAAAGACTTTAATGAAGATTTTGACTCTGTAGACTTCTTTGATAAGGTTTTTGTTTAATGTGTACTTTTTTGCCCTAGCCCACATGAACCAGAGCCAAACCCTGTAGGTCGGCCAAATTGATATACCTATTAGTATGAATTATTAGTCCTATTTCATGTTTCGAAGAATTTTAATAACATGCATTTTGAAAGACTTATTACATGTGAAAGGACTCTAATAACAGGATGTATTTGTGTATATACTCTTCTATCCCATGTCCTCTTTATTACTTAATACTTGACTTGTAAGAATTCAGAAAAATAGAAATATTTTATAATTATCGGATGTTCTAACAAATTTGTGGATTTTTAATAACTAATTTATGAGTATTTTAATTAAACACTTTTTTAACGACCTTATTTATGTTTTAAGAACCAATAATATTTATTCATTTTTCGGTTAAAATACTTTTCAGATCCACATGATTATGTAATTAATAAAAGTTTCAAAAATTAAAGGTGTGAACCGGTGAATATAATTTTGAGTGTGAAAGAATTGTTTGAAATTGTAAAATGAACTCAATGTTTTGTTTTGGTCAATAAAATTAAAGCACTCGAAGAGTATTGCCCTGAAAGGAAGGCAACACCACAAGCGCACAAAAGAAATTAAGTAAAAAATAATTAAAAACACATTACATAAAATTTTTTAGGGCTATCTCCATGTGGTGGTACCAAACAGTAGCTAACCAAACACACCCAACTTAGACCAAAGAGGAGTATTCAAAATGTAGCACCTAACTCCCACACCAGATTCATACTCTCTCTCCCTAAACTTTTCTACAACTTCACATTCATTTTTCTTTTACTTAAAGAAAAAATTATATCACTTTCCCTTTTGTTTACACTTCTTCAACACTATTTCTTACAGGAATCTTCTTATATTAAATTGTATACAAAGTCCAAAGTATAAATTTAAATACAAATTATTTAAGATCTAAATCCTATAATATAAAATTAAAAACAAATATTGATTCATCCTTAAACTATTGTAAACAGAGTGAGTCTATTTAATTAAAAAAAAATAGTTTGACCATTATTCAGCATCCACGAGTTGATAGTCACATATTTTTCCATGGATAATAATTACCGATAATAACTGAGTTTCAAAAGAGAAATATGTCAAAGAATGAATGAACAAATAAGTTCTCTTGTATTAATATGAAAAAAATTGAACTTAACTAACCCAATTCAAACTATACTAAAAATAAATAAACCGAAAGCGCAAGAACCACTCTTCTGCTCTCAGAAAATACATAGATACATACATGAACATTTTTTTTGTAGCTTTTCACTCCCAAACCCTTATTTGGGAAATGATGCTTTTTCCTCTTTAAGCTTAGGATGGAGGGAAGAAACGGTTGAGGTTGAAAGGGAGGGTGTAAAACTCTTCATTTCTGCTATCTCCTTTAAATGTTCTGAACTTAGCCCACCATGGCATTCCCCTATCTTTCGCACTGTCCTTGTAGTCAAGAGTGTTGTCCAAAAACACAGCAACAATCAATGCCACCGTTGGAGAAGAAAAGAATATAGTATTAAGGAAATCATTGAACTGCAAAAACCAAAAAACAATAACTTATTGTTAACTTGCATGTTCAAGAACATCTTGAAATAAAAACATAAAATGTCATTATGCAATTATGCAGGAGAAACTGATATAATGAACTCACCCATCCGGCATTGGTATGAGCAGGGCCATGAAAGGCCCTGATAGTGTATTCTCTGAAATACTCAGGAATGGATAAACCTAAGAAGAGGGAAACACCACAGATAAAGAGGTTCCTCATTGAGTTCATGTTGGTGAATTGCAAAAATGATAGCCCCACAGATGCTGTAAAAACAAAATTAACAATTGTCACTAACAAAAGCTGAGGAAGGAATCCGACAGTAAATTTAGAAAGTACTCACCTACAATACCAAACAAAACACAGTACACAGCAGCAAACATGGGGAATGGTATTGATGCAAATAGAGCTCCAAATTTTCCTGAAGAAAGAAGCAAAATATGAATTTTAAGTGAAATGATGAAATAAATTTGAACATTTTGTGTTGTTTTCCACTGACCTAACATTGAGAAGAATATCATAAAGCCAGCTGAAACTTGAATGACCCTTCTACTGCCGATGCGATTGCTTCCTAGAAGCCCCACATTCTCTCTGTCACAGTCCTACAAGAATCAATTTGTGCCCCAAAAAAGTGAAAGAAAAGCATGATTCACTTCATGCAGAATAGCACTTACACAGAAACTGTAGAACCAGTGAGTGTTCCAAAAAGGCCATTCAACAAAATTCCAATTCCCTGCCAACCAATACCACGACTCAGCACGTGAGCAGGAGGTGGTGTCGCACTTGCTAGACGTGATGCAGCTTTGTATGCCCCAGTTGACTGAAAAAACAAAAAAACTCTTTTTTATTTGTGTAAATAGTGCATGTTCATTCACCTATAGTACCAAAACGAAACAACTTTAGATTAGTATAATGCGTGTTATTTTAATCTGATGATAATAATCTAAGTACATAGAAACTAAACTCTATTTGCTTTTATTTTATAAATTGTAAAACGTAAACAAGACTTTATATTTTATCACGTGGGCTCAATACCTCAACTAATGAGACTAACACAGCAGCCATCATTCCAAAAGCATGACCAGCATCAAATGTAGGAGCACCCCACTCAAGAGGGTATGGAATCTTTATCCTGCCACAACACAACACGTTCAAGAGTCAACATTAAACATGTTCTTTGCTGCATTCATGAACATGGTTATTTTCTAACAGTAAAAGTGTGTGTTTGCAGATGTTGAACACCGATGCTCTTGGCAGTAGTACCAACCATGGAGCAGAAGAAATGAGGTTGGCCCTGTCTGTCCTGCAACTATGTTGGGTTAAGTCTGGACGGTGTTTGTATGCTCCACTTGCTGTTAATAAATGTGCATATGCCCATATCACTGTTGTGCAAATTAGTAGAGCAAATCTCTCTAGTATAGGTATTTGTCTTATCTGAAAATTTTTCAAGTACTGCACACAACACATAGAGTGATTAGGTCAGTGACTCTGCATACTCACACTCTATTTTCTACTCTTGCTATCTTTAAACATCCAATGTTTTACTTGTGTGAGATGAGATAAATGCAGTAAATACATTTTGCACCTGAGATAAGGCTATAAATAGGATTAGCATGGGAATTCCAATTTCAACACAAGTCCCCACCTGTGAAAGGACATACAGCAATATGATAAACTATGAGGCATGAAAAATGGTATTAAATTTCAAATTAAGATATCCTGAAAAATAGTACTAGCAACATGTGGTTCGGTGTCATACCACAAGGAAGCCTCTGTCAAATAATCCAAAACCAACTAGGGCAATTACTGGAACCATTCCAAGTGGGCTGAAAAATCTGAAGATAAACCAAAAGGACATACATTATCAGATATATCAATCAAGTTTCACACTAATAGCCCATATTTTACTTTAAAAATGTACTTGTATCTTCTTACCTGGAACAAATAGCCCATATTTGGCTAAATCCCAAAATTATTTGTATGCTTGAAGCTACTATTAAAGCTCCTTGGACTGCTCTCATTGTGCTGAGAAATCTCTGAAGATGAACGGAAAGGCATTAGTTTAAGCAAGATAACAAATTTAAGACGATTTTGTGTTTTATCCTGCATATTATTATTGTAAACTTTGTTTATTTTTCCTGCAATAATGGCTAGTAAAGAAGACAAATTTCATCACCATGTACGGATCCCACGTCCTGTCATAAGCTTAACAGTAAATATAGTGGTGGTGTACTAAAAGTGTATACCTCTCTACTCTGTAAAGATCTTCTTTCTAGTTAGGTAATACTGAATAAGCTTAATTAAACTTTGATATTGTTAAATCCTTGAAAGGTAATGTGAACTTCAACTTAACAATTGAGACAAAACATGAAAGAGAGATTACAGAAATGCACTGACCAAATGTGGGTCCTCTATCATTGCAAAAGACGGATCACGAATTATAGATATAACGGGGACCATGAATGCATATGATCCTCCCACCACTGTTGGTAATCTTGTTCCAAAGAGTGTCTGCAGTAGTGTATTAATTCCTTCAACAAAAAGGAGGGTCTGTACCACCCTCACTTTATCATCCTGAACAAACAAGTCAATATATGAATGTCAATTCTCTCTCTATATTGCCAATTTCATTTCAGGGCCACCTAACTTCATTTATGTGGGATCCACCCACTTCATTTTACTGCATAACAAAATCAAATACATAAAACAAAACCATTCAATCAAAACTTCATAACTATTCCTCGGTGTGGATTTGCTAGCAACACATCAAAAGAATTTCAAAAGTATCTATCAATCAAAACAACAAAAACAAACTCAAGCAGTTAAAAGGACTTGAACAGTTGAACATAGAAACAACTTACATCACTTCCCCCCATCACAGGCACCAGAAACGAAGGGATCATCACTGCAGTTCCTAAGGCCAAAATGTAATGCTGGAAACCCAAAGCTATTGTCTCAGCTGCAAACAGTTTAACACAATATATCACTCCCAGTGAAGAGCAACTACTACTAACTACGAAACAAAACAGAAACAATGCAGTTTGAGAAAAGGTTGAAGCTGGTTTTGCATACCCCAAGATGGGTTTGAATCTATACAATACTCTAAGCCTTGAAGTTGGTCCATTGGTGGGTGGGTTATCTCCTCAGGCTTTATAGCTGCCATGATCACTACCCACTTTGTAACTCTTTTCTTGCTTCCAAATCCTTCTGCTTTTGAAGCACACAAGAAGAAGTAGAAACAACCCAAGAGGACAAAAACACACGAAGACTCACTTTGATCCTCCTTGATTGATAGAAAGTGAAAGTGAGGAAACTAATTGATTCAGGAATGAAACTGATAGAGTCAATGTATGATGTTAAGAAGCACACAACAAATCATAGAAGTAAGAGATGAAAAGAGAAAAAAGTTCACTGGCACTGAGCACTAAGGCCTTTTCTTCTTCAACTTTGTTAGCAGTTGTTATCTTTCTATGTCTGCTTTTGGTTTATTTACGTTATATATATCAAAGGGTTCCGTTAACTTTTCAATATTCCTATATTGCCCCTTAAGGAACTTCCAAAAAACTGAACTCAAATGTTACCGTTGCTTCACTGTTCCCATTAAACTTTACAACTAATTATTTTTTGGATGTAACCTGATGCTAAAGGGTCTCAGATAGAAACATAACAGTGGCAAATGTTAATCTGAGTTTCCTTAGAGGTTAGGATAAAGGTGAAAGTTTTAACGTAAACATGTTAAATAAATTTAAAAGTAATATTTAAAGTATAAATATGAATGATGTTTAACGCATTTTTAAATGAACACGCATTTATTGTCCCTATCTCGGATGTCGTAACCATAATAGCAACTCTTGTCGATTTGTATTGGAAATTAAAACTTTTCATCTCAACTTTCTAAGAAATTATTAATCACCATTTATATACGGTTCCGACACATTTTTATATAAAGCATAATTAAATATTAATGATTTCATTTTAAATTTGGAAATGTACATATGTGTTACTCAAAAAATGGTCGAGATTATTATAAAATAAATGAGATTCAAATAGATGACAACACAATTCTTATGGGCATATTTTTGGTTGGTAAAATATATTAGATACTAAATAGATATTTTTAAGGGTTAAAGATGTTTTTGGTCCTTTAAGTTTCAGTGAAATATGAAATTAGTCTCTTATCAAAATTTTTGACCAATTTAGTCTTTCATCTCTAGAAATACGTGAATTTAGTCCTTTTAATCAAATTTTGTTAAGTTTATTTGAAATTTCAAACACGTTTTATGATAATATTTGAGTTAGCATTTAAGCAAAAATGGATCAAACGATGTGAACCATTCAAATACTATTATGAAATGCGTTTGAAACGTTAACAAAATCTGGTTAAAAGGACTAAATCCATACAGAATGACTAAATTGGTTAAAAGTTTCGAAGATGGACCAATTTCAAATTTTACTGAAACTTGAGGGACTAAAACATATTTAACCCTATTTTTAATGGGGTAATGATATTTTAACTATTTCTTTATTCCATTTTTAACTCATTATTCCAATCACTCATTTCTAACCCACTTCTTAGTGGATACTAATATATAATAGGTATGAGTATTTAATTATTTGTTTGTTATCTTATGTGTGAATATCTATTATTTATCATATTCTTATTGAATCTAAAATACTCCGCAAGTACTCTTAAATCTTCAAGTTGAAATATTTCAAAACTATGATTCCAAATCGCAAGAGGAGATGTGCCTGCAAAAGAAACTCTGACGCTCAAGTTAAGAATGTGCTAAACAATATATGGTATAATAATAGACATAATTAATTTATCTCGTGAACTATCTTATTTATATTATATTTATGGTTTGTTTACCTATATGAGACTAACCCACATGGATAATCACTTCAATTTATTAGTTTATCTCCAGATTCGCAAAGTCTTATACATAGTTTGATAGAGATCTTGGTCATCTAGGCATGATCTCAGGTGATGTTAGGTATTCAGTAGTATGAGTCGAAATCATCTCAGATTGGGTAATCGAGATGATCTCGAACATGTAGAATACACTGCTAATAATTGTTGGTGAATTTTAGTTTAATATCTTTTTTAAATTCAAATGATCAAATAAAATTATTAGTGTAAAAAATATTAATCATAAAATAATAATTTAAAATTTAAATATATATATATATATATATATATATATATATATATATATATATATATATATATATATATATATATATATATAT
>Ga0214543_1005191_pt1 | contig 24150 bp, 20 predicted proteins | sample CNSS2metaG_FD_160094 | JGI IMG/M metagenome (GOLD analysis project Ga0214543, IMG submission 160094) | Root nodule microbial communities from cowpea collected in UCLA plant growth center, Los Angeles, California, USA - CNSS2 | ecosystem: Host-associated > Plants > Roots > Nodule | place: USA... | reverse complement strand
AAATTATCATTAAAGAGTTGGTGATACTAGCAGGAATTAATAATCGTGGAGACTTCTTGCCTTTCGTGAGATGGTTTGATTTTGATAATTTGGAGAAGAAGCTAAAAGGATTTGGTAAAAGAACAGATGCATTCTTACAAGAACTCATTGAAGAGCGTCGTAATGGAAATAACAATGGAAATACTATGATAGATCATCTCCTTGCTCAACAACGATCACAACCTGAACAATATACCGATCAAATCATCAAAGGACTTTCTCTGGTAATTAACAATTTCTTTAAATATGACTTTCCTCATTTTTATGTGTAGATGACTAATTTATTTTTGAAAATGATAAAAATTTTCATGATGGTCATAGTTATCCAAAGAATAAATAGAAATATGTAAGTTGGAATATATATATATATATATGTCAATCTTCATAACTTAATCTAATGTGTAATTTAAATTATAGCTTTAAAACAAATGTGAATACTAAAACAACAATAAGTATATTTATTTACGTAACAAATTTTTGTCCATTTTGTTTAGATTCAAAACAAAAAGACTAACATTTTGGGAGAGTCATTATCTAGTAATTAATTGCAAAGAAACTAAGAAGGATTTTTCCGCTTTCTGTCATGTATTAACTCTTTTTATGGATTTCACAGAGCTTGCTACTTGCCGGAACAGATACATCAGCTCTAACTTTAGAATGGACAATGGCTAATTTATTGAACCATCCAGAAGTTATAAAGAAAGCAACAAAGGAAATAAACACTCATGTTGGATCAAATCGTCTCGTAGAGGAATCTGACATGTCAAAACTCCCTTATATTCAATGCATTGTTTACGAGACACTTCGACTACATCCTGCGGCTCCAATTTGGTCACCACATTTGTCTTCAGAAGATTGCACCGTAGGAAAATATAATCTCCCAAAAGACACAATTGTGTTGGTCAATGCCTGGGCTGCTCATATGGATCCAAAAATGTGGAGTGAGCCAACACAATTTAAGCCTGAAAGGTTTGAAAATGAGAGTGAAGTAAACAGATTACTTTCATTCGGGTTAGGAAGGAGGGCTTGTCCTGGATCAAACTTGGCGCAACGTACCGTTAGCTTATCCATAGCCTTATTACTTCAATGTTTTGAGTGGAAACGAATTGGTAAGGAAGAAATTGATATGTCTGAAGGAAATGGAATTACCATATCAAGAACAAATCCATTGGAGGCTATGTGCCAACTTCGTCAATCATCTGCAGTTAAAGATATGTACTAATTTATGATGTTATTTTGTGTTGTTTAAAGAATAAACATTTCTGTGGAGCATATAATATTATAGTCTTATTTAAAGAATAAGATAATGTAATGCATGGAGAGTAAATGTATCTTAAGATTACGTGGTGATTATGTAATGTGTTGATAATAAATATGCTTTTGCATTTAATGTGATAAGTTATAAGTTCTTATTTTATTTATCTTATTTGATGTGGTAGTTACTTTTATAAATATGTGATTATAATTTAAGGTTTTTTATTATAATAGAAATTGTGATAATTAAAAAAATATATTTTTAATTCTTTTTTAGTTTTAATTATGGATTACTAGAAATGAAATATTAATAATCCGAATAGATTATATATATATATATATATATATATATATATATATATATATATAATATTTATTGAATGAAAATTAATGTGTCTTATTTATTAATTTTCATATATTAATTTACATATGTAGATGATAATCATATTGAATGTACATATTGCTGCTCTTTGATTATTGCTCCTCATAGATTCTTGAAAGTTAGGGGAAATTATATCTGCTGCATTCTCTGGTATATTGTTTGTTGTTGTTTTCCCCATCAGAGTGGTATTAGAGCCGATGGTTGAAACCGGCTCAAACGAGTGCAGTATGGTCCTTGTATCGAAAGTCTTCCTGATAGTGTGGGTCAGGTAAAGCGTGTCCCGTTAAGAATAACGGCGGTACAAAAAAGGACAGAAAAGGAGTACTCGTGGTTGGGCAGCTTCCGTTGGAGGGGGAGTGTACCAATGTGGTTGAAGGGACTCACCCTTGAGGGGGAGATTGTTAGGAATCCAAGTGTGAGTCTAAGTCCCACATTGACCAGAAATGAGAAAGTAGAGCACCATATAAGGATCAAGACCCATAAACCCATTGCCTTAAGGTTTTGGGTTGAGAGTGGTGTCAGTGTCTTATGTGGTTAGGCTTAGATCTCATTGGTGTTGTTTGTCTCCCCAGTGAAACTCCCCTCTGTAAACCTAACACATTAATAATTAATCAACAAGAGATCCATTAATTTCAAATAACAAGTTCAAACTTTATGCTAAAATTAAAATCTTAGTTGATGGAGGAACATTTGAGAGACTTCATTTATGGGCTTTTAACAACATTTATAACTAGGATGATCGAAGAGAAATAAGCATCCAAGAAATATATTATTTTATTTTAGAGTGTATATTGTCAGGACTTCTCCTCATTCTCCTTGTCTTGTAAAAAATTGTATAGGTGTTGTATTGCACCTAGACGGACCAAGAAAACCGTACGACCAAGCCCGCCTACACATAACCCCACAAATAAAATTATCAAGTAAATAATCGGTCAAGCGGAAACACATAGCGACTTAGGTCGCCTACTTCAAAAGATAAGATGTAATCTGTTGATAACACCAAACATAGAATATTGCAAACAGGGCCCCTAGTACTGACAAACACTAACTTAGGGCCTACGCTTAGCCTAGGCCCATCTAGGACCCAAACAACGGCCCAACCCATAAGAAGGGCAAACATAATTAATGACTCTATAAATACACGTGGACCCCAACAATTAAATGTACGCTTTCATTAATTCCTTGATCCAAGATTTAACCTTTTGAGAGCCTTTTTTGATGACTTGATCGTCGAAGCCCTCTCCGCAGGTAACCCCTTAAGGGTCCAAACCGTATACACTAGCAGATGACATGCGCAAGCCGGAAAAGAGCCAACTCGAGAGGTCATGGATTGAGGTAAGGCGTCGTTTGTGTCTCTAACATCTCTTATTTGTTCTCGCAGGAACAATTGGCGCCTATCATGGGGCACAAAGTGATACCTTACTGAGCAATCCGCAAACTATCGAGAATGGTCTCCACCCACAGCAGAGCTGGCATTGTGAAGCACCCCGAGGAAGGCCCTACTACGCCCGCTAATGTCACCCCAGACTTGGCCGCCATCCTTGAATGCCAAGCCAAGATGTAAAAAGAGCTTGCTGACCTGAGAAAGCGCAATGCTGATGAGATGGAAGCGCTTAGGCAAGAGAACTCAAGGCTAAGAAGGAAGATCGAGGTTGACCCTACCCAGAAAGGAAAAGGAAAGGAATCATCAGAAGCTCTCTAGTCCCTGGATTACCAACCCAGCGAGGAAGAAAGTGAATACAACCCCACCCCGCACACCTTCACCACCACTCAACAGACATCCATCATCTCCACCCATCATACAAACATTCATCATCCAACCACCATCCCTAGGCACCCCTCAACAACCACTCCTGCTGCCACCCTTCCTACCGCCCATATCCCCCCTCATCACTACACCACTACTTTTCCTACCCTCATCCGCCATCCCATCCCACCACACCCCTTACCCCTCCAACCACCTAGACGTCGCCACCCTATCACCGACGTTATCACCAACACACCCTCCCCGCCTAGTGGGAATCCTTCACACTAGAGCGCTATACGAGAGAAATCGACCCCAACGAGCACCTCAAAATATACATCACCTATGTCGCCCTCTATACGTCCCATGACACCGTTTTCTGTAAAGCTTTTCCTACCACCCTCAAACACTACTAAAAAAACTCATATTTCCTGCCAATTTTGTTTTGAAATTTTTTTCGTAGAAAATACATACAAATTTTGTTGGAAAAAAAAATTTGCAAGAACTTGCTACCATTTTCTTGCAAAATATTTTGTATAAAACACTTTTCACAACAAATTTTGTAGAAAATACTTGCAAATTTTATAATTTCGTAGGAAATAATTACCCACAAAGGAATTACCTACCAATTAAAATTCTTAGAAAAAATGGCAGAAAAAAGTCTTTTCTTGCAAATTCTTTTAACAAATTTGCAAGAAAAATCTCATGTAATATGAGAATTTCTAGTAGTGAAAGGCCCTGCCTTTGAATGGTTCATTACCCTCTCCCATACTCCATTGACTATTTTGACACACTCTCCCACATGTTTACTACAGACTTCGCCGGAAGTCGCCCACATCAGGCCACACCCCTATCCGTCCTTAGCGTCAGACAAGAACTAGACGAGACGATGTGCGCCTTCATAGATCGTTTCAGCAAAGCCGCCCTCCGCACACCCAACCTCACGCAAGAAATGATCTTGCAATGTATGATTCTCACCCCCAAACTAGGACCGTTTGCTAATAACGTCTACCTCCACCCCCCGGCCTCCATGCATGAACTCAAGCTACGTGCCGTAGATTATGCATGGAAGAGATGCAGAACCTGCATACCAAGTTCTGCAATGAATACACCCCCTCACCACCAGCCTAGATAAACAACCTCCATGACCTGGCTCTAGGCCCAGAGAGCCTAGACAACCACGCTTCACTAGATACGCTCTGCTGAGTGTCCCCAGATCTCAACTTCTCGACGAAGCCCTCCATGCCAATCTCATCCCACCACCTCGCAAAACCTCCAAGCCCCCATTGCCGACATGACCAAGTACTCCGGTACCACATAAATAATGGCCACACTACAGACAAATGCAAAGCGCTCCAAGATAAAATCGAAGAATTAGTTTGCGTCGACCATTTTGCGCCATTTTGTCCGCAGGGACAGACCCCATATCCATCCCGGTCCAACAACTGACACCCCCTCGCAGTACTCGCCACAAAAATCAGAGACATCAACCTAACCATCAAGAACCACAACTTGCCTGCACTAACGTCAACCCAGCCGATCCCCCCTACATGGCACAATTAACACCATCTCAGGGGGCTTTGCCAGTGGTGACTCCACTTCATCAGCCAGGAAGAAACACCTTTGTTACCTCCAATCCATCAACCACATAACTCACTCTCACCACAGACGCTACATGCCCCCCATCACCTTCACTAACAACGACTTCCACGACGTCGACCACCAGCAGGATGACATATTTTACTGGACAACTTACCAGAAACTCCATCTGCCACCCACTACCACGGTCCCCTATGATGAACCTATCTACGGGTTCTCCGGAGAGAAAGTCTCCACTCGTGGATATATATACCTCCACATTGTTTTCCGGGAAGCATCTCAAACTAAGACAATCCCCATCTGCTTCCTTGTCGTAGACGCACCCACAACGTCCTCCTCTGCCGACCATACCTCAACACTCTAGGAGCCGTCGTCTCCACACCCCACCTAGCCATGAAATTCCCCTCCCATTCATGGCGACCAACGGCTCGCACGAGAATAGTATATGGCAAGCCTACGCCCTCAGCTACCAATCTTACAAACCAACAACATTGAACATCCATCCGGCGCTGGCATAACTTTATCTGGCGAGGACCTAGACCCAGAGTAGGACATGACACTCACATCGAGCCAGTTGAAGACACTGTAAGTCTAGAGCTCTCTAATGGTCGCACTCTTAAATTGGGTACTGGCCTCCAACAGGAACAACGCGATATTTTGACACCCATCCTTACCACCAACATCGACCTTTTTGCCTACTCAGACGCAGACTTACCCGATGTTGACCTTTAGGTAGCAGTTCATAAATTGTCCATCTACAAAGAAGCCAGGTACGTCTCGCAGAAGAAGGGAAAGTTGGGAGAAGAACGTCGGCTGACAGCAAAAATCGAGGCCGAAAAGTTACTTAACGCTGGCTTCATCGAGGAAGTCCACTACACTACCTGGCTATCTAACGTGGTCCTAGTCAAAAAAGCTAATGGAAAATGGCGAATGTGCGTCGATTATACGGACCTTAACAAAGCCTGCCCCAAAGATGCCTACCCCCTACCCAACATCGACCGCCTAGTAGACGGTGCAACTGACAACAAGGTCCTCAACTTTTTAGACGCATACTCCGGGTACAACCAAATTCCAATGGCCACAACCGACATGCACAAGACCACATTCATCATTGACGACGCCAACTATTTTTACAAGGTCATGCCTTTTGGCCTAAAAAACGCAGGCGCTACCTACCAAAGATTAATGAACAAAGTTTTCAACCACTTAATGAGCAAGTGTGTCGAAGTATACGTCGACGACATGGTTGTAAAATCACCTAGCGACCTGCAACATGCCCAAGACTTGTTCACGGTATTTTCCATGCTACGACAATACAACCTCAGACTTAACCCTGAAAAGTGCATCTTCGGCGTCGACCGTGGCAAAATTCTTAGGCTTCATGCTCATATAGCGTGACATTGAAGCAAATCCTGAAAATTGCACTGCCATCATCGAAATGCGAAGCCCCAACAATTTTAAAGAGGTCCAATGCCTGATAGGCCACCTAACTGCCATATCTAGATTCTTCCCGAAGCTAGCCGAACAAACCCAACCCATGATCCAACTACTTAAAAAATCCGTGAAGTTCTCTTGCAACGACGAATGCGAAAAAGTTTTCCAAGACTTTAAAACCACCCTCACATCCCAACCTATCATCCATAAACCGGATATCCACCAACCACTTCTAGTTTACATTACTGCAACAGATCACACGGTCAATGCTGTCCTGGTCCAAGAATTTGCTGGAATCCAACACCTAGTGTACTTCGTCAGTCAAACTTTGCAAGATCTAAAGACCAAATACCAAATGGTGGAAAAACTAGCACTCTCCTTGGTACATGCAGCGAGACGCCTACACCCTTACTTCCAAAACCACAACATTATTGTCATGACCGATTACCCCTCCAAAAAATCCTCCAAAAACCTGACATCCTTGGACGAAGGTCGTCTTGGGTCATCGAGCTCTCTGAATTTAACATTCGCTACGAACCACATGGCCCCATCAAAGCCCAGTGCCTACTAGACTTCATCAAAACCTTCAACATACCCCTAAAGAGGACCAATGGAGGCTTTATGTAGACGGTTCCTCAAATCCAAAGGGTGCAGACGTCAACATCGTCCTAGAAGGCCCCAACGATATCCTCATTGAAAAATCTCTCCATTTTGCCTTCAAAACTTCCAATAATCAAGCCGAATACGAAGCAATCCTTGCAGGCCTATCCTTCGCACCCGAAGTCGGCGTCAAAATACTTATATGCAAGACTGATTCCAAGCTCACTGTAGGCCATCTTAACGATGAATTCCTAATAAAAGATGTCACTCTCATGCAATACTACCACCTAGTCTGCAACGTCATACAATCTGCCTTTGACCGAGTATTTGTCCAGCATATCCCTAGGAGTGAAATTGCTAGAGCTGATATCTTATCTAAACTGGCAAGCACTAAGCTAAAGAGGAGGCATAAGTTCCTACTACAAAAGACATTATCTGCACCATCCATAACAAACATCTGCCTCAACCTAGACCACACTGAAAACTGGACAACCCCACACATGCAATACCTCAAAACCAGCAACCCCCTACCCAATACTGACAAAGGCTGGCTGGCTAAAGCCGCAAGGTATACGATGATAGGTGACGAACTATACAAGCCAGGGTATGACCAGCCACTACTCAAATGTGTTACGACGGAAAAAGCCCAATACATAATGAAGGAACTTCATGAAGGAATATGCGAGTACCATTCATGTGCATAAACCATGACCAATACTCAGGGCCGGCTACTTTTGGCCAACCATGGATGGTGACTGCCAGACCTTTGTCAAAAAGTGCATACCATGTCAGAAACATGGTAACCTCATCCATCAGAAGCAAGAACAATTGCATTCCACACTCTCCCCATGGTCATTTGCGAAATGGGGAATGGACATCCTCGGCCCCTTCACCCTGGGAAATGGACAAGTAAAATTCCTCATTGTGGGCAACGACTACTTCACTAAGTGGATAGAAGCCAAACCGTTGGCCACCATCACAACGCAATAGGTCCAACAGTTCGTCTAGAAAGATATCATATGCCGCTATGACATGCCACACACAATGGCTGACAATTTATAGATAAGGAGCTCGCTAAATTTTACATCGGCCTCGAAATCAAACACATCACTAGCTTCGTAGAGCATCCACAGACCAATGGCCAAGCTGAAGCTGCCAATAAAGTCATACTAGCCGAATTACGAAAACGTATAGATGGAGCCAAAAGTCGATGTTCGGAAGATTTGTTGGAAGTATTGTGGGCCTACAGATGCACCCCTAGTCCACTACAAATGAATCCCCCTTCAGCCTAGTATACGGCACAGAAGCAATGATACTGGTTGAAATTGGTGAACCTTCCCTGCGCCGCCAAGTATGTGTACCTACCTCAACCTATTGTCAGAATTAAGAGACAAAGTGCAAATCCGTAAGATGAAGGTTAAATAAAGGGCGGCCAGGAGATACATCGCAAACCTATGCCCACGATCATTTGCTAAAGGGGACCTAGTCTGGAGAATGGCCAACAACACAAGAAAGAAAGATGGCAAATTCTCTGCCAATTGGGATGGAGCATACCGGATACGTGACGATGCAAGAGGAGGTGCATATAAGCTTGAACAACTGTCGGGAGAAGAGATACCGAACATGTGGAATGTATCTCATCTAAAATTCTATTTTAGTTAGACTAATCAATGTACCAAACACTTGTAACCCTGGATGTACTTATTTTCCTCACCTGCCATTTTTCCCTAAGGAGGGTTTTGGCCAGGGAGTTTTTAACAAGGCACCCCAAAATTCATGAATAAAACAGAGGGTTCTTTAACGTACACTCCACACTTCATCTGTTTTAATTATTTAAGTTCCCCACCACTTACCACAAGTAAGCGACCTGGGTCGAACACCCTTCATCTGTTTTAATTATTCAAGTTCCCCACCACTTACCACAAGTAAGAGGCTTGGGTAGAACAATGTTTACCTGGTTTAATTATTTAAGTTCCCCATCACTTACCACAAGTAAGCGGCCTGGGTCGAAAACTTTCATCTATTTTAATTATTCAAGTTTCCCACCACTTACCACAAGTAAGCGGCCTGGGTCGAACATTGTTTATTTGGTTTAATTATTTAAGTTCCCCACCACTTATCACAAGTAAGCGACTTGGGTCGAACATTCTTTATCTGGTTTAAATTATTTATGTTCCCCAACACTTACCACAAGTAATAGCCTGGGCCAAACATTGTTTACCTGGTTTAATTATTTAAGTTCCCCACCGCTTACCACAAGTAAGCAGCCTGGGTCGAACATTGTTTATCTATTATAATTATTTAAGTTCCCCACCACTTGTTCCTAATTGATTCAATTACTAATTCCAATTATGTTTGTCTAAATTAAAAAAACAAAAGGTAGATGGTTAAATTTATGATTTTAAACCTAGTATTTGATTTTTTTACATTGTTAAACACGTCCCCACTTCAATATCTACTTGGTAACGCATTTGACACGTAAAAAATATATAATATAATTGGGTTAAAAGGACTATATCCATTCATTTTTAAAGTTTAGGAATCTAAATGTATCAATGTTTTGGATAAAGATGAATTCCAATTTCGTGTCAAAGTTCAGGGACTAGAAACATACTTAACTGATGGAGCCTTTTAGACGTGGCAATGAAGAAGAAACTCTATGAGAGTGCAGCAAAAATGATGGGAAACGAGATTAAAGGCCCTCGTGTCTATGGTATGGTATGGTATGGTGAAAGTAGAAGTCTAGGAATAAGAGGCTATAATAGAGGAAAATGGCTAGAGGAAACTAGGAAGAATCCTAACCATGACTCTCAATAAGGCAAATGTGTGGAGTGTTCTCAACATCAAGGCATTTACCATTCAAATTAAGAGTAACCTTTACAAAGGTGCATGGAAACTTATTTTATAGCCAAAGGAAGGAGGAGAATTTGACTAGCCATGTTAATTACCATGTGCCAAATTCAATTCTAGATCTCCTTATTTAGTGGATCAAGTGCCATGTGGCAAGTCACACCTTCCACATTTCAACATGTGCTTAATGTGTTAAGTGTGGCATGCTTTCTAGAGCACCATTTGACCAAAGCTTAACTAATGAGGTTGTGAGCCCAATTAAACAATGCTTTGGTGAATTCTTGATCCAATTACTCAAAACACACAATATTTACAAAAGTGGCCCAATTACATTAGCCGAAATCCACATGTAAACAAATGTTCATCTAGATTTTAGTATCCTCCTTAGCCCATTTGAAAAGTAGCTTGATTCCATTAGGCCTTAAAGGATCTTGACAATCACTAGCATTTTGAATCTACCTAAGCATTCCTCTAGTGATTGGGCCTTTATTTGGGCTTGGGCTTTGTTTTGGTATTAGGCCTTAAAATGGGCTTGGACTGGATTCATCATTAATCCTAAATAATATTGTGCCGTCCCAGATGGATAAGATCTCCAATAAATTGAGTTATTCAATAGGAGAAGGAATCAAGCAGCAATTCAGGTCAGAAAATAGCTCTCCCATAGGCCGAGGTATCACAGGGAGTCTCCAATAGGTCGAGGTATCACAAGGAGTCTCCAATAGGCCGAGGTCAAAGGACTTTGGGGAATCTTTGTGGACCTAAAGAATAAGTATGCTAGGAATGAGTGTATCGAAGTAAAGAGTGTCAAGAATGAAGTCTCCATTATGCCAAGGTGTATCGAAGTAAAATCGGGCAGACAAAGGCTGTGATAAATTGATGTTGAATGTTCGAGGAAGCTACGTATCTAAGAGAGAAAATCTTCAAGGCCAAGATACTATAGATATTTTGAGAATATTAGGAGATTTTAATAACCAACTATTTTATCTTTGTAAGCCACTTTCGATAAATATAAACCGATGTATGGAACGTTATTAATCATGATTTATTATCTTTTAGGTAGATAGGTTTAGCTATATATACAAAATTGTAACCAATTTACCTATAAATAAAGCATTAACTCCTATGGTAAAAGGAAAGAACTATTTTGGCCAGAGTGTGATTTGCTAAGGTTGAGATACTTCTTCACTTTTTATCTTTAGTTTAAGATTCATTTACACTTTGGAACAATTATTAATAAAGATAATTGAATTATGTAGTAAGGTTGTAACATCCTAAGCAGATATTACTTAATAAAAAGTAATAAGAATTTAAATAAATCATCCTTTAATATTTTGTCCAAAAAGTGCAGGAAATTTTAAAATTTATTAAACACACTAAAATCCAAAAATCCATAATTTAACTTAATTATTTCAAATTCCAAAGTTTAACCAGAATTAAACCAATACATGATAAAAGAAATATTTTTCTTTAAATCAATCCGCATAGCTAACCCTCACTCTAGCCCTATGCATCATCAACAACACCTGTGATATCCTCTGCTCCCGTGTGACATGTCACACAATCATCGTCAAACACAAATAGAAAGGGTGAGGTCAATATAATTAAACATACATAAACAAAACCATAGCATAAACCCTCCCCCAAAACATTCTAACTACCAAATACCCCTTCTTAGAACCTTTCTCACCATGCATTAGGGCAAATAGGTCTCCTATCCTATCCATCCAGATTTTACACAACTTGACCGTGGCATTACAAATATCACATGCTTCCACGAATCTGACCGCTCATGGCCCAACTCTACGAACCTCCCCGCTCGTAACTGCCTCAAATGTGAGCACAAAACATACGATCCTCCCTGATCGTATCCCCACACGAGAGTACATCCAATATGAACCTCCCCGTCCGTATTAATCATGTATTTCATCACTAATCACGAACCTATCCGCTGTAGTAATGTCAAGCATATCCTGGCCCAAGGTCATCATCTCCAAGCATGCAAAACACTTAAAATCATCAACCTAACCTATATGAGATTCGTACACACTCAACCCTGATCATATGGATTTCATATGCTTCCATGAACATACCACTCATGGTCCAACTCTACAAATCTCCCTCTCGTAGTTCAACACGTGTGGAAACATCCCGTTACGAACGTCTCGCTCGTAACAATCAAGTTGGACTAGCCAATATGAACCTCCCACTCGTAACAATCAAATGGATATAGCCAATACGAACCTCCCGCTCGTATTCAACCACAAGGTTTCCAACATCACAGACCTCTCGATTGTGATTATCACGCGTTCAACCTCCATTACGAACCCCTCGCTCGTAAAAGGATCCAAGCATATCCCAGACCAAGACCATCACACCAAACCATGCAAATCACAACAATATATTGCATTGTCCCTACGCAATCGCCTAGTGTTGCCTAAGTTCCGCCAGGCCAAATTTCAGTGCAGACTATCTAGTAGTCTCAAGTTGTCGTCGGGCACCGCTCGCTGTAGGGCCTCCCTAGTTCTTCCTATCACTTGACGGTCTCCCCTAAGCCGCTAGGCACTATACCAGTAGCTAGGGATGGCAAATAAACCCGCCCCCTTGGGTATTGCCCGAACCCGTCCCCGTTTTGATGGGGAATCCCCGCATTGACTGGGCATGGGGAATCCCCAATTTTTTCAATTGGGTAAGGAGATGGGGATGGGGATGTACATATCTCCGCCATAATACCCGTCCCCGTCATATCTCTATCCTCATTTAAATTATTAAAATATTTACAATTAATTAAGTAACCCTATATATATATATATATATATATATATATATATATATATTTTTTTATTTTTTTTTTTTTTAATTATTTGATTTTTATGAAACTCATTCGCATCTCCATTATAGTTTTTAGGTTTAATCATGCCTTTGGTTCCCATTTTCGAGTCAAAATCTCAACTTAGTACCTGAATTTTTAAAAGTCTCAAATTGGTCCCTTTTTTTGTTAAAATGTCTCAAGTTTACCCTTTTTGTTAAGTTTGGATTGACGTCGTTAGAGGGAGTGCCATGTGTTAGTTCCTCGATTTTTAATTTTTTAATTTTTAATTTTTTTTTTGAATTTTTTTTAAAAAATAAAATTTTGGCATGTGTCAAGCTGTTGTCGTGCCACGTGGCAGTGACAAATTGATGTGGCAGTGACAATGACAGGTGTTACTATTATTCCAGGTGTCATTTCCTTAGTCTCAATTTGGTCCCTGTATTCTAATTTTTGTCTCAATTTAGTCCCTATTTTTGTAAAAATAATCTAATTTCATCCCTCTCCAAATTAAAACAAAAATTAATTTTTATATAAATGTTATACAAATATTTATATTAAATTTGATATTTTTATTATATCTTTTTAACATAGCTAAGTTTATTTAAAATTGTGTTTCACATTCAACTTTACTTAAAATTGTTTTCAAATTTTAAATTTATATGTTTTTTATTGTTACATGAACTAGTTAATTTATGAATTTTTTTTCTATTAACAACTTTAAAACAATTTTAAATAAAGTTCAATGTAAAATATTAATTAAATGAACATAATTTGGTTAAAAATATTTACTTGAAATATCAATTTTGATAGAAATATTTGTGTACATTTATATAGAAATCAAATTTGATTTCAATTTGGAGAAGGAAAAAATTGCTAATTTTTAAAAAATTGGGATTAAATTGAGACAAAAATTAAAATAAAGGGACCAAATTGAGAAATTGGAAATGACATAAGTGACACGTGTCATTGTCACTGCCACATCACTCTGTCACTGCCACGTGGCACGATGATAGCTTAACACGTGGCAATTTTTTTTTAATTTTAAAAAAAATTTAAAAATAAATAAGAAAAGTCAAAAAATTCAAGAATTGACACATGGGACTCCCTCTAACGGCGTCAACCCAGACTTAATAGAAAGGGTAAACTTGAGACATTTTAACAAAAAAGGGGACCAATTTGAGACTTTTAAAAATTCGAGTACCAAGTTGAGATTTTGACTCCAAAATGGGGACCAAAAACATGATTAAACCTATTTTTTATCTTATCATAACCTTTATGTAATTATGTTAAAATTGTATTTATAACATTTGAATATTTCTATTATTTTTTAATATTTTTATTTATTGTATATTTTTCTTTCACATGAGAATGTTTAGTACTCTCAATTTAAGTGTTTAATAGCATAAACCTTTCATTTACTAGGTAATATATAAAAAAATTTACTTATTACTATTAATTATTGTTTCATTTGAAGACTCTTTTATGTGGCTAAAACAATTTTTGTTATTTCTCAACCATTGAGTATATATGTTATATTTGAAAATTTTTCTTAGATCTCTAAGATATTTTTCATCTTATCATACCCTTAATTATACACTTATTTTCCTTTGTGCGATTCCTTTCAATAGTCTCTAAATCGTTTATAAGACACACATTTGTTAATTTTTAATATTTTTATTTTTTGTTTATTTTCATCACATAGAATACTATTTCGATATATTTTATCTAATTATTTTTTATTTTCTAACTCATTACAATCATACTTTAATTTTTTCACTATAATTGTATAAATAATTTTTATTTACTAAAATATAAAAATTTAATGTAATTGCTATGAATATTTTTTTATCACCATCTAACATATATTGGAATTCAAAAGATACAAGATCTATGTTAAAACTTTATTATGTTTATTATTTATTCTTTGCGTCATTTTGATTAAATGATCTATTATAACTTTTATTAGTGTATAAAAAAGAGATTCATTATAATTTAAAAAAATGAAGTAAACAAACATTTAAAATATATTTTAATTTGAATATTTTTTTTCCTTTTATATATATATATATATATATATATATATATATATATATATATATATATATATTTTTTATATATTTTAAATTTTATCAACTAGGTTTCATTAATGTTTGCAAATTTAATAAATGTTTTGGTTCTCATGAAATTTTATTTGCTATTCTAATCTAAAATGTAAACAATTATAATTTATTTCAAAATATTTGATATCGAAGAAACAACCATCCTTCTAATATTGAATATTTGATAATATTATGTTTCCTTTACCGTAATTTTTTATTATTTTATAAAAATTAATTAAAATTAATATTAAAGTAGTAAGAAAACAGGTACGGGTATGAGTACAAGATTATACCTGTTACCCGGTGGGGATGGGGATGAGACAAAAGTTTGATACCCGTTGGGTTTGGGTATGAGGATGAGGATGAATTGTTTTTACGGGGTTGGGTATGAGATAGCGAAACCCGTCCCCGCCCCGCCCGCCCCGTTGCCATCCCTACTAGTAGCGTGACAACTGCTGGTTCAGCACCTCCAAGGTAGGTTTTAACACCTCAAACAATCAAGTTACACATCCAGAACTCAAAATACATGTTCATGCATTTCAACTTGACTCACAATGCATTACCAACTCTCATATACAAGGATCATGTATATGTACACATGCATTGACAATGAAGACCATGCTAAGACTTGAATTTAATAAATAATTAATCGTGCTCTTAGGGAACTCATAACAAATACCAAACATTTCATACCACTCCTACAAAGTCATAACTTACCTCACCGGCCCCTACAATAATCCCTTTAGTTCAATTCCCTTTACTAACTCAAGTTTAGCATCATGCCATAACCATATCCCACCCGTTAGACTCACAACAAAACCATAGATTCATTTTGTAACAAAACAACATGCATCTAAAGGAAAACGCCAACAACAACCCAATTCGCACCAACACACAATTGACATATTCCATGATGTATACTAGGCGTCGCTTGGCGGTGCATACCTACCACTAAGCGATGCATCAGACATTAGGTGCATAACTTCCCAGTTCCTCCACTACGAGAACCCTGAAAAGACCCAATGCTCAACCCATTCGTCTATTTTCACATAAACACATTCCATCATGCTTTCAATTTTCATACATACTCAATTAAACTCAAATGAATACAATATCCCAACAATTGTAACCTGGACATTATGTTTCCGCTTCATTCCCAATCACAACATGAACCCTCACACTCAAACATGCAACGATTCACCAATTTATCATCACGTTGTACACTTCCAAACACTAATCACATAACAATTCACACTAACATACATATAGTTTCAAGGAAAGTCCCCCAAACGTCACAAAAGCCATGAGATGCAAAAAATTAAGCAATCCAATTCGCGTCACCTAACGGGTAAAACATTGTCACCAGGCAGTTCATAGCAAAACCCAGAAAATGGGTTTAGAAGACATGCATCGCCTTTTTGGGCCCAAAAACATGATTTTTTTGCACAAAATGCGAGGGAAAGGGATTCTATACATTCATTATACCACGAAAACATATAATTAAGAAACTAAACAAATAAAGCAGCATTGCACACACAATGCCAAATATCCATCGTTTGCCTCCCAATTACCAAGCATATACACAACTATCAATCCATTACATGTTTCATGGCATTTCATGCATACATAGATTTATAATGTCATATCGCACAACCATACATGTATCCAACATAAATTAAATGATTAAACATTACACTAATGGCATACACAATATGACTCAAACTCAAGTACTCTCAACATTACTCAACACTTAACCACTTGAGTTACCAATACTCCTTATTTTGATTGACCCATCTAATTTCTTTAAATGTATCCCCACTCCATAATTATTGATAAATAAATATTTAGTTATATTTAATTTTTTCGAGTCTTGCAAAGTTCATCTATAAACTTTGCTTAGAATTAACTTTATATATATATATATATATATATATATATATATATATATATATATATATATATATATTTGTAACCATAATATAATAAAACAATTTTGCACGAGAAGAGTTTTTACTTTCACCATAAAATAATCAATTATCACTATAAAAAAATAATAAATAGTAATTAATTTTAGAAACAAAAATAATTAATGACTATATTTATTAATTTAGATACAATTTTATAAATTAAAAATTCTTGGTGTATAATTTTTATTATAAATTAAAAATCATAATTAATTTGAGAATTATAAACCGATTTTTAATTTTTAATTGAAGACTAAATTAAATTAATTATCTCACAATTAAAATATAAAGATTAGATATCAATTTAGATTCTAATTTATAAATTAATTTTAAATACTAATAATTTTCGAGTTTAACATTTAAATTATTAAATATTTACTTTTTATTTCTAAAATTAATTTAATTAACTTTTTTTGGGCTGTGATAGAATATTTCGGAAAAGGAAATTCTTGTACCAGTAATGTTATCAGTGTATTAAAATAAGGAAAATGATATTTTAATACACTTTTTTTGACCCACTTTTAGCCCATCACTCTTATCACTCTTAGATCATCTATTTTAATTTTTTTAAGTGATGTGATGTGATGATCTAAGGGTGATGAGAGTGGTGGGTTAAAAGTGGGTCAAAAAAAGTGGGTTAAAGTATCATTACCCTTAAAATAATTAGAAAGTAGGTAGTAAGCATTAGAGCTGTCAAAATAGGTTGGAACCTGCGAGCCAACCCGACTCACCACGGGTTCAGGCCGGATTGGGTTAAATTTTTTTTTACAAATTTCAATACGGGTTAATTTTTGACCCGGCTCATCTAGAACCCGGCTCATCCGGGTTGAACCCGTGGTGAGCCGGGTTGGCTCACTGACCCGTAGATAAAAGGGTCCCACAAGTATTTTTTTTATTTTTTTTATTAAGTTAAGCTTTACATTTGGATCATGCTAGGTTTTTTTTATCCAACACATAAATAATTTGTATTTTTTTTTTATTTTGGTTTGTATTTGGATTGTATTAAAGTTTATTTAGATTTTAATTAGAATTACAATTTATTTTTGACTGAAAAAAAATAAAAAAATTGTATCCTTTTAATTAAGTGAACCTGTGAGTCAACCCGTTTAACCTGCTAATCCGTGTGGGTCGGGTCGGGTTCAAATTTTCTTGACTCACTAAAAAGTGAGCCGGGTTGGGTTGACTCACTAAATCATCAACATGTGGTGGGTCAAGTCGGATCGGGCCCCGGGTATTCATTCTCACCCATATCAACCATGTGAAGCCGATCTGATGTTCTGGGTACATTTTTAGTCGTACTATCTGAAGTAGTTTTGTCTTCACATGGGATTTTTATGTTATACATTCGAAGAATATAATATTTACATAAACCATTTATATCATTTTAGAAAATGTGTATATGATATTTTAATTTTAAACCCCACCATATTGATGTTATAGTAATGTGATACCGAATCAAATATTAAAGATAAATACTAAGGTGTAAAAAAAGTTATATTAGATACCGGCCCTATAGCATTGAACAGATTTTTGGTTATGATAATCTTAATTTGATTATTGTGATATTAATTGTTAACTTCTGCTCTAAAGCTAAATTTTATTTTGGATTGTTGACAAAGTTCTAATGTGAAAGGTTTAACTCTCAAGCCTCGGTCACAAAGCTTAATGGAAAAATTATATGAATAATGTATATGCAATTAATTACAAGTCAAGAGAAACTTTATTTCAACTACAACTTTATTTCAATTAGAGAAACTTTATTTCAACTACAAGTTAATGTATATGAACAGTGTGTTTGGATGAAACAATTTAAGAGAGTAATTCATTTATTTAGAGAATTTGAATTTCTTTTAAGTAAAATAACTTGTTTGGACGAGGGAATTAAAAGGAGATTGAAATTGAAGAATTTTAAGAATGTATTTCAAATTACTAAAATAATAGAATTTGAAATTCCTCAAAAAGGAAGCAAATTGAAATTTCACAATTTGTGGAATCCCTCGTTGTTCAAGATTAGAGGTGCTAATTTGGCCCAAACGACCTAGATGACCTAGACGGATCAAGCCGGTCCGACGACATACACGGGCCAAGCCAGCCTGACGATCTAAATAGACCGGGCAGGCTCGACGACATAGAAGGGTTGGGCGGACCCGACTACCAAAACAGACCTAACAACCTAGACAACCAAGCGAGCCTAATGCCCTAAACGGGCCCAACGACCCAGAAAGGTCAAACGGACATGAAAACTCACACGGGCCAGATGAACCCGACAACCAAGATGGGCCAAGTGGGCCCAATGACCCAAACAGGTTAGGGGCTCGATGACCTAGACAGGCAGGTTAGGTCGATAACCTTAATGGGTCCGACCGGCTCGACGACCCAGACAAAACTGACTAATTATTTTATCTCATAAGAGAAATTCAATTATTTTATCGAAACAAACAATTGAAATGTAAGGTATTCCAATTACTCTATCCAAACATATTATTTAGAAAATGAAGGGAATTCAATTGCAATAATTTCAAATGCAATGCATCTCAATTTCTGAGAATTGTTGAAATGCTTCATCCAAACACAAATCAGAAGTAATTGGAAATTTTGAGATTTTAATAGTTATTATGATATACACTATATGGAATTGGCAAACGTTGTAATATTGCGTACAGAGATAATTGATGAAAGGTTAAGTTAAGCACTTCGAAAACACAATATTCAGAATTTGATTTTATATATTTAGATATTAGTATCAAACTGTTGTGATCATATGGGTTAATGGTTTGGAAGGCTAAATCAAACCTAAAAAATTAGACTTTTTATTTAAAATTTATTTTTTGAACTTTTTTTATGCAAAAATTATTTATTAAATTGTCATAATTAATTTCATTTAATATTTCTTTCTCAATAGATAATTGAACTAATTTGTTTAATCTTTCTTGAGACATTGTTAGATCTTAAATAAGCTTTTATTATCGTTAGCTTTGAAAAACTCCTTTTGGCTGAAACAACTGACACTAAAATTGTTAATATTATTCTATAAGTTATAATAAGTTATATATGCATTTGGAAAAGAATTTATTCTTTTTATATAATTAAGAATGTCAATTGATTTATCATTTTCCAAACCTATAATTTCCGTTAGGATGTATAATTCTGAAATTAAATCAAATCCATCAATATCCAACGAATTATCGTGTTTTAAAGATTTTTCAAGGTTTAAGCAATTTTCTTTTCAAAAATGAATTGTCTACACACTGTAATACACAAGACATTGCTTTTTTTTTTTGTTCATAACTCCTTTTTGTTGTATAATTAAAGTCTCAATTCTTCTTTTCTTTTAAACTTTTAAATAGTCTGATTCAAATTTTCTAGTTGACATATCTATATACTTTTATATGAAATTAAAAATGATAATATATAAAACATTACTAAAGATAAATATATAAAACGAATGAATTAAAACAATAGAATCTGGTTCCGGTTGTCAAGAAAATAAACTCGATAGTAGACTTGTAGTATCTTGAAGTCTGAAGTCTCTTTTTCGTTCATTAGTCTCAAATTTTTCACAAACTTGCAAAGTTGTTTATTTTAAAATTAATTATTAATAAAAATAATTAAAAAAATATTGGTCTTCTAAACTTGATAGTAAGTTTGTTTTTTCCCTAAACTTGAATTATCTTTTTACAGCAAACTCAATTTTGAATTATGCTTCAATTAATCTATTATCCACCAAAAGACTAAACCATAATCTAATTAATAGTTTTGTAAAAAAATTCAATTTCTCCTTAAGATATATGTAAAAAAAACTCTCGAAACCCTAAAATCTAAAAGTACTGAAAAACAAAGCTGGGCAAAAGAAACACATTTCTAATTCTAATACAAATCCAAAACAGAATAAAAATAACAACACAAAAAGAAATAAAAAACATACTAACTAAAAATAAGGATGAAAAAATTGGTACACAAGGACAACATGAGATTCAAAAGATTTAAGGGATGTGATATGCCAAAACCCTAGAAAAAGGACTACCAAAAGAAAATAAGGTAAGGAAAGGTAAGAGAAGTCATAGATAGATAAAAGAAAAAAATATAATTCAGATTGATTATAAGAGAATAAAGAGAGTTAATCATTCTCTTCCTCGTAAACAAAATTATAATTTATTAAGAAAATGTCTTAACTCATTAATTATCATTTATACTACCAATAAAAATTAACATACACTAATAATAATTTAATTAAATTTTATTCCCAAACATAATCTTATAATTAATTTAATAGAGCTATATTAATAATAAAATATTTTTTTGAGGCCTTTTTTATCTTAAACATAATTTTATAATTAGTTTAATAGAAGTATATTAATTAGTACTAAAATAAATTTTTAGGTATTTTTATCTTAAACATAATTTTATAATTAATTTAATAGAAAAATATTAATGGTAAACTTTTTTTTAGACATTCTTATTCTTGAAACCTAAAACGAGTGCTTTACTCTATTTACCTTTAAGCCGACAGTGATTGTAATTGTCATACAGATAGAGTATGTCTTTGTTAAAAAACATTACACCCTCAATAAAACCTTAAATATATATACGACACTCTTTTAAAATCTATTTCTTTATACATTATAAATACAATAATCAATTCTCTCAGAAAGATTTGAATATATATATATATATATATATATATATATATATATATATATATATATATATATATATATATCCAAACTAACTTTCCACACCCATAATAAATAAATTATATAAGCTATATTTTATGTAATATCTAACAATATTGTATAATATTGGAATCTACTACTCGTAGTTGAAAAAGACTTCAAACGTGTAATTTGCCAACAACCAACCATAACTTTATCTAATTATAACCCTCCTCTAATGTGAAGTCCAAATCATCAATTTGCCAACCATCAAAGCCGCAATTATGTTAATGAAAACCAAATTTCTTTAATTTGTCAAAATACTTTATCTTTGTAGTGGACAATATAAAACATTACAGTCTCCATTGCCAAACTTTACTGAAATAAATCACCCTACATGATTAACATCCAAACTGCAACAGTTGTTATGGTATTGCTAAATCAATTTAATAAAAAAATAAAAATATCATCACACCAACCCATCAAAACTATATACATTACCATTCCAGCATCAAAGTTTGGATCCAAAGCATAATATTTTTTAATGATCACGGATTGGATTTTTAATAATTCAATCCATATCCATTTTAGATCCAAATAATTGAATCAGATTTTCAATCTAAATCCATTTTTTAGCAAAATTAGTTTGAATTTTCCTAAAATCCAGATCCAAATATTTGGGTCAAGATTTGAATCTAGATCCAAATATTGGGATCAAGTTCAAAATCCAGAATCCATTTTTTATAAAAGAAAATTAAATTGAATTTTGTTCTTACTGGGACCAAACTGTATTCCGCAAACCTGTTGAAGGGTTCTTGTATCCGGTTGTAGGTGAATTTTCTCTTGCTCGGATGAACTTCGGGGACGGTGCAGGGAGACCTGCAAAAGACACTCTGATGCCTAAGTTAGTACTGGTGATGTCAGAATCTCAGGGAATATATTAATGCGTAATCAATGCATGGGATAACATGCTATATATATACATACATATATATATATATATATATATATATATATATATATATATATATATTTTTATCTGTGGGTCCTACCTGTAATGGGCTTTGGAGGCCTAAATACCTCTTTACTTGCTTCTAGATCCATTGGCCATGGGTGAAAATACCAATAAGCCCCTCGAGAGTTATTAGCAGACGGTTATTGGTTATGAGTGTGGAGCGCCGTGTACCTTGAATGGTGTCTTCTAGTACGCGGGACCCGGTACCCGGCCATATAGATCTGAAGGGTTAGCTAACCGGTGCTGCCTAGTTCCTTTAGGTGGCCGCTGGCTGTAGGATGCTTATTCTGCACTCTGGGAGGCCTTGGAGGGTGCTCGTAGTATGTGGAACTCGGTACCCGGCCTTGTGAGTCTGAATGGTTGGTTACTTGGTGCCGCTTAGTTACTTTAGGTGGCCGCTGGCTTGGAGGGTGCTCATAGTATGCAGAACTCGGTACCCGGCCTTGTGGGTCTGAATGGTTGGTTACTTGGCAGGTTGCGTACCGTATTTTATGTGCATTTGTACATGTTGATGGTATGATTGGGACAAATTTTTTAAAACTTGTGTCCTTAGGGCCGACACCATGGAATTTGAGAGATATTTTTCTCGGGACTAAACTCGATTGACTGTCGGTCATGGCTAACTCGACCGAATTTCGGTCGAGGTCGGCCTAATTTTGGTCGAGGCCGACTAAGTAAAATTTGGCCGTGTATGACCGCATCTCGGCCAAGTATTTATAATAGTAACATTATAAATGTGATAATACAATGTGAATTATGACATTTATAAGTGTCGTTCTTTTCATTGGATTTGTTTTTTAGTAAGTAAAAAACGTCATTTTTAACTTTCATTAATTACTTCTTAAAAATGTCATTTTATACAACGTATAAAATGATGTTTGTTGCAGCGTTTCACTTTAAAACGCCATATTATATTTTGTGGCGGCAAGAATTACGACATTTTCGAAAAATGCCGCGCATGTAAATTACGATGTTTAAAAACGTCGTAATATACAAAAATAAACGTCACAACTTACACGATTTTTTGTAGTGACAGGTAAATTTGGGCTAGTACATCTCAACCTTTAGACTAACTCAACTAAAAATTTAAATTGAAAATTTGGACTGGAATTTTTGGATTATCCATATTTGAAAATCTAGATTTAGAAAATGAATATCCAATCCCTAAAATATGTAAAATATAGATCAAATTAAAATCCATATCCAATAAAATAGATTTTAAATGGATTGGATTTTTAATAAAGTGAATCTTAAATAGATTGGATCGGAGCAAAAATGGATCAAATTAAAAAAATGGATTTTTTGCATACTCGTAATATTTTTCATAAAAAAGAACAACCTGATAGGCACCTTCAAATTCATACACATGAAGTTTCCAAACCTTTGTTTACAATATACCTTATCACGTTATAAAAAATACAATTGCTTCATAATTTGCACACACACACACAAATATATATATATATATATATATATATATATATATATATATATATATATATATATATATATATATAACAAAATAACCAAATAATATATTACCTAATTAAAAAAAAAATCACCAGATAATACAATTTCAGTCCACACTTTTGCTATAAAAAATAAACCATGTGTAATTGTTACCAAATATCAAATCAAACCAAACTTTTATTTTCATATATTTTATGTATTATGAAAAATACCAAAATGTCTATCGTTTGAAAAATGAA
>Ga0214543_1005190_pt1 | contig 24153 bp, 11 predicted proteins | sample CNSS2metaG_FD_160094 | JGI IMG/M metagenome (GOLD analysis project Ga0214543, IMG submission 160094) | Root nodule microbial communities from cowpea collected in UCLA plant growth center, Los Angeles, California, USA - CNSS2 | ecosystem: Host-associated > Plants > Roots > Nodule | place: USA... | reverse complement strand
TTATTTTTCTCTTATTTTCTCCGTACATTTTATTTTATTTTTTATAAATATACTTTTATTTTGTTTATTAAATTAATAACATTACAATATCATCAATTATTAATATAATTCAAAAAATGCGTACACAGGCGCTATCGCGCCTGTGTTTACACTAGTATTAACTAAATTAAATACTATTTTATAAACTAAAAAATATTAATATGTAAAATAGTCTTTTTTATGAAATTAAAACTATATTTGATTTGTGAATTAGAAATTAAACTGATCTTTAACATTAACTAAGAAAGTTTTAGAATCAAATATTATAAATTAATTTAGACTCTAATTCACAAATCATTTATAATTTTTTTTCTTTTAAATACAAATAATTCTCAACTTATAAAATTATATCTAAATTATTTAATATTATGATTATTTTTTTTGTCTTTAAAACTAAAATTAATTATTGTTTAATAATTTTATTGTAATATATAACCATAAAAATAAAAAAATTATTTATTTAAAAATATATATTTATGAAAAAATGTTGTGATAAATGAAGCTCACAAAAATTAAATTAGAATATAATAAAATAATCTTTCAAATTGAGATCAACTTAATCATTTTAATTAAATATTTTAAAAAATAGTCAACCACAAAATAATAATATTCTCAATAAAAAATACACTAAGCAATTTCTTTTAATTCTATTTTTAATGTCTAAAAGTTGGGATAACTTATTTTTTTGTTTTATAAATTGTAAAAGGTACAGTCAATTTTAGTCCTTAAATGCAAAAAGAAAACACAAAATATTTATATAAATAGTTCATCAAATTTAATAAGAACTAAAATTATATATATATTTTAAGTGAATATGAGATTATTAAATATAATATATATAACTTTAATTTATTTTATTTGAAAAGGAAGGGAAGACAATGGATAGTAATGGCATTCATTGGATGGTGGTGGCCCGAGGAAGAGAAGAAACGCGAAAGAGAAAGAAGAAAGGAAGTAAGGGAAAAGCAAAGCATTGGATTGGTATTCTATTGCTATTGCTTATTACTGTTGTTATTGCTATTGGTGGTTCACCGTTCCTCTCTCTCTCTTTCTCTCTCTCTCTCTCTCTCTCTCTCTCTCTCTCTCTCTTTTCTGCCATCTCCAACTCTGATGCACCTTCCATCTCTCACTTTCACCCTAATCCAAATCTTAATCCTGGATCGCTTCTCTTTTCTCCCAACCACATTTCCCTGTCACTACCAATTCTCACATTCTAGGGTTACCGCGCCCTCCCAATCAACCCATTTCTCAACTTTACTCATCACTTTCTAATAATCTAATCCAATTCCGCCCTCAATTTTCGCTTAATTCACCAGCTAGGTTATTTATTTATTATTGTTTGTGTTAGTGGAGAATAACTTCTGCTGATTCCCAACTCTCAGATCTCGTTACTTGCACATGGATTGGGGTTTAACTATCCCTTCCGCCGCGCTCGATTTGGTTAGCTGTATTGATGCAATGCGGCTGGAGAAGTATTCATGAGTTCTGATGAGTCCTTGCTATTGGAATCGGATCCGCGTCCTGTGATTGTTCACCGCCGCGGGAAATCGGGTTCCCGGACCTACCTCTATGGCCATGGTTCCTTCTCGTCTTCGGTGTTCGAGGCGGCTATTGCTGACATCAGCGATTTGGACGTGAAGGAGCGAAACAAGGAGGTTTTGCCTAGCGATAGCAGCTTCCACACTGCGTCGTTTAGTAACAGTAACAGCTCTGATAAGTGTGCTGTTGAGTCGAAGTTCCCCTGGCAGTTTCCCTTGGAATGCCCCACGCGCGAGAGGAGGCGCTCGGCATCGTGGGGTGCAATGGAACTGCATGGTGCTGATAACCGGAGTGTGCCGTTTGAGATATCCGGAGCTTCGTCTCATGTGCAGGATAGGTTGAATAGTAAATCGCAGAGGATTAGGCACAAGAGTGTGCAGTTTGATGATCCTGCTTTTCAGGAGGATGGTGCCAGGTTGATCTATATTAATGATCCCAGGAAGACCAACGACAAGTATGAGTTCACTGGGAATGAGATCCGAACTAGTAGATACACCTTTGTTACCTTTTTGCCCAAGAATCTTTTCATTCAGTTTCATAGGGTTGCGTATCTGTATTTCCTTGCTATTGCAGCGCTCAATCAACTTCCTCCACTGGCTGTGTTTGGGAGGACTGTGTCTCTTTTCCCTCTGTTGTTTGTGCTTTGTGTCACGGCTATCAAGGATGGCTATGAGGATTGGCGGCGGCACAGGTCAGATCGCAATGAAAACAACCGGGAGTCTCTGGTGCTTCAGTCCGGTGATTTCCGATCGAAGAAATGGAAAAAAATACAAGCCGGGGAGGTTGTTAAGATCTTTGCTGATGAGACAATTCCGGCTGATATGGTCTTGTTGGGGACGAGTGATCAAAGTGGGCTTGCCTATATTCAGACCATGAATTTGGATGGAGAGTCAAATTTGAAGACAAGGTATGCTAGGCAGGAAACAGCTTCGGTGGTTACTTCGGAATCTTGTGATGTTTTTGGGGTAATTAGGTGTGAGCAACCGAACCGAAATATTTATGAGTTCACTGCCAACATGGAGTTCAATGGACTTAAGTTTTCCCTTAGCCAGTCAAACATTGTTCTGCGTGGCTGCCAGCTTAAGAACACGGATTGGATAATTGGTGTTGTAGTTTATGCAGGACAGGAAACAAAAGCAATGCTGAACAGTGCAGCTTCTCCTTCCAAGCGAAGCAGACTTGAAAGTTATATGAACAGGGAAACCCTTTGGTTGTCTGTTTTTCTTTTTATCATGTGTTTGGTTGTAGCCCTTGGGATGTGTCTTTGGCTGGTACGCCACAATAACCAGCTGGATACCTTGCCTTACTACAGAAAAAGATACTTCACCAACGGACCCGATAATGGAAAGAAATACAAGTATTATGGGATTCCGATGGAAGCATTTTTCTCCTTCTTGAGTTCTGTTATAGTGTTTCAGATAATGATACCAATATCTCTTTACATCACAATGGAGTTGGTTCGATTGGGTCAGTCATACTTTATGATTGAAGACAGGGATATGTATGATGCCAGCTCTGCGTCAAGGTTTCAGTGTAGATCATTAAATATAAACGAAGATTTGGGTCAAATACGCTATATATTTTCGGACAAGACTGGAACACTCACAGAAAACAAAATGGAATTCAGGAGGGCCAGCGTACATGGGAAGAATTATGGGAGCTCCTTGCATGTGGTCGATGATACAGGTATTCAGTGTCTTCTTGAGATTAACAGAAAGTGTTGATTTCTTGTGAAAGTCTGAGAAATGCACCAGATAGTTATGAATTTGGATTGCCTTTTCATGATAATGATTGTTTTGCTGACATGAGTATTGGTGCCAACGTAACATCTGCGCTTTGTCTGCTATTTTTCATTCAATTAATTATAGATGATTCTGGGATAGACCTTGCAAAAGTGCTCTGTGAATATATAAATCTCTGTAATTATTGTACCAGGAGAAGAGCTTACTTACTATGAGTTAGATGATATTTTTCTATTCATTGTTCAATTTCTTCTGACTGGTTTGCGAATTTGATGAAATGGATTTGTCTGTAACTTAGGATTCAATCATATATCTTGAATTCCTGATCTAATGTAGACGCTGTCATATGTCTGAGTTCTCATCAGAAGTCATCTGTAAGCTTATGATGAATTGACAAAATGCTGGTGCATGTATCACAAAACTCTTTTTCTTTTGACTGCAGCTGCGGATGTTACTCCTAAACGCAGATGGAAGCTGAAATCTGAAACTGTAGTGGATTCTGAACTGATGATGATGTTGCGGGGAAACTCCAATGGAGAAGAAAGAGTTTCTGGTCATGAGTTTTTTCTTACGCTGGCTGCTTGTAACACTGTAATCCCTATACTTGGTGATGGTGGATTTTCCAGTCATGGAACAAATGAATTAAAAGATGATATTAGATGCATTAATTATCAAGGAGAATCTCCTGATGAACAAGCTCTAGTTTCTGCAGCCTCTGCATATGGATATACTCTTTTTGAACGTACATCAGGACATATAGTTATTGACGTCAACGGTGAGAAACTCAGGTAGATGGTAACTTCTTTTTGGTGGGGGACTATTTGTTTTACTTTGTTTTGACTATGTTTCAAATATATAATTACTAAAACTGTGTTATGTAATTGAATAGCCTAAATATTTCAATAACATAATTATCTCTGTGATATACAGATTGGACGTATTGGGTCTGCATGAGTTTGATAGTGTGCGAAAGAGAATGTCTGTTGTTATTCGGTTTCCTGACAATTCGGTAAAGGTGTTAGTCAAAGGGGCTGATACTTCCATGTTTAGCATTTTGGAAAATGGCAGTGAGAGTAACAATAACATATTGCACACAACTCATAGCCATTTAAACGAGTATTCTTCACAAGGTTTGCGCACTCTTGTTATTGGCTCCAGAGATCTTTCTGATGCTGAACTTGAGGAGTGGCAAAGCCATTATGAAGAGGCAAGCACTTCGTTGACTGACAGAGCTACTAAACTAAGGCAAACAGCAGCTCTTATAGAAAGCAATTTAAAGTTACTTGGAGCAACTGGAATTGAGGACAAGCTACAGGAGGGAGTACCAGAAGCCATTGAGGCTCTTCGGCAAGCTGGAATCAAGGTCTGGGTTCTTACTGGTGATAAACAAGAGACAGCAATTTCAATTGGTCTTTCCTGCAAACTTCTTAGTGGAGATATGCAGCAGATTATTATAAATGGCACTTCAGAGGTTGAATGTAGAAATCTTCTGGCTGATGCTAAAGCCAAATATGGTGTGAAATCTTCAAGTGGAGGTCGTCGGAGTTCGAAACACAAAACCAATGCTGGACTTGGTGACCTTGATATTCCCAATGGTTTCCCCAAATGGAATCCTGGAAAGGAAGAGGGCACTATTGCTCCTTTAGCTCTTATAATTGATGGCAACAGTTTGGTTTATATTTTGGAGAAGGAACTTGAGTCAGAGGTAAAATTGTCCTTCCTCATTTTAACGTTTTTTGAAATATTAATACTTATTGATCATCTAAAACTTACTTTTTCTCTGTGTTGTTCTATTTTTGTAGATTAATATACCACTGCTTTTGATGGAAGTTGTTAAATAAAATTTTAAGGGTAAATATTGACTGATTTCCTATTTCCTTTAACAGCTTTTCGACCTGGCAACTTCCTGCAAGGTTGTGCTTTGCTGTCGTGTTGCACCCTTGCAAAAGGCAGGAATTGTTGATCTGATCAAGAGCCGGACAGATGATATGACACTGGCTATAGGCGATGGTAAGTTCTTTATAATTTTATGTAATGGCAGTTAATGTTTTGGTTTTTCTTGGGGAGCCTGGTTGCTAGGTCACCAGGCTTCGCTAGTGTTGCCAGGTGGATTGTAATATGACTTGATATAATATGAGCTAAATCTTTTTCGTTCTGATTACTTTTGACAGGGGCCAATGACGTGTCAATGATCCAAATGGCTGATGTTGGTGTAGGAATATGTGGACAGGAAGGGCGCCAAGCAGTGATGGCTTCAGATTTTGCAATGGGACAGTTTCAGTTTTTAAAAAAATTACTTCTGGTTCATGGCCACTGGAATTATCAGCGTGTTGGCTATTTAGTTCTGTACAACTTCTACCGCAATGCTGTCTTTGTGTTGATGTTATTTTGGTATGTATGGTTACTCGTGTTTGTATAAGTTGGCCACTCTTAACTTCTTTCTTTCAATATCCCTGATATTGCTGAATTTGGACAAGCTTGAATTAGAAACATGTGATTTTCAATATTTATTCCCTCTGCTGATGATATTAATAGGCTTTGTGCAGATAATTGGCCAAAGGATTTTTCTATATTTAGATTTTAATTTATGTTTATACAACTCTATCTTATGATATTGTGATGCCAACGTGTATGGAGATATATTTCTTCTCTCTGTTTTGCTATCCTTGTTAATATGTGTAATATGCAGGGTGTACCATAAATTATGGGTTCAAAGATAAAAGTTACATTATTTTAATGATACTTCCATGTTTTTATGAGATTGTAAACATTCTGATGTATTAATGTCTTTCCATGTCTTAGGTATATATTATGCACGGCTTTTTCTACAACTTCTGCGTTGACAGATTGGAGTAGTGTTTTCTATTCTGTGATATACACATCTGTTCCTACTATTATTGTTGGTATTCAGGATAAGGACTTGAGTCATAGGACACTCTTGCAGTATCCTAAGCTGTATGGTTCAGGTCACAGGCAAGAAGCGTACAATATGCAACTATTTTGGATCACTATGATTGATACAGTATGGCAGAGCCTTGTTCTTTTCTACATCCCATTGTTCACCTATAAGGACAGTTCAATTGACATATGGAGCATGGGCAGTTTGTGGACAATTGCAGTTGTTATCCTTGTAAATGTGCACCTCGGTATGGACATTAACCGTTGGGTATTAATCACTCATGTTGCGATCTGGGGTTCGATAATCATTACGTATGGTTGCATGGTGATATTGGATTCTATACCTGTCTTTCCCAATTACTGGTTAGTTACATAATTATTATGTATTATGTATTATTGACCTTGCATTACTGTTGGTTATAAGATATAACTAACTAATCCCTTGAAAACATTGCAGGACTATTTATCATCTGGCAAGGTCCCCTACATATTGGATAACAATTTTGCTTATAATTATTGTGGCATTGCTCCCTCGCTTTATTTGTAAAGTTGTCTATCAAATTTTTTGGCCTTCGGACATCCAGATAGCCAGGGAAGCTGATTTAATGAGAAAACGACATGCTACTTTGCGGCCAAGGCTTCATGTTTCCAGTTAACTTGTGTTACTGTCCCGTGTCTTGTAGAAATTACAGAAATCTCAATTGAAGTGGCTTCCCTTGTATTTGTCCATCACAATGCTTTCTTGTGGCAGTTGGTTGCATAATTTACTAGGTATGGACATGCTTTCTCTGTTTTTCTGTTCTTATTTGCTGTTATTATTGTTATTGTTATCATCACAATGATGATGATTTTCATTTTTCTAATATTATTTTCAGCATACTAGTTTTGTCAGGTTTGATGGTTGTCATTATCCAAGAATAAATTCATTTTAGATTGCAAATTGACCAACACATGTTCATATTATCCTGTCTGAAGTTTAGAAGACATCCCTTTTTTCATTAAAGTGGTAATTTGTGAACCAGGATAGATCCAGAAATTGCCTAAGGAATGGTAGAAGGCTTAGACATGCATAATATTCTAGAATTATAGCACAAGGATGGTACTTGGTTGAATAATGAAGTACCACTTCTGCTCTGCTGCGTTCACCCTCCTTCCTCATTTGTTCGTACGGAGTGTGTGTGGATTCTAGGCATAGTCTACTCTTTGTATGTGGAACGGAAAGAGTAATGTTTAACACATAGAAAAGTGGAGATGAATAGGAATTTATTTAAATTTGGGTTTCTTAAAGAAGCAAATTCGTTTATCTTAGAAACTAATTGGTTTTATTAAAGTTTGTGCTACTGTTTCAGTGCTTCTTTTCTTAGAATGATCAACAGACACGTGAAATAGATAAAGTCTTGTTAAACATGAAGACGGAAAATTGTTTTTTTAAAGAGTTGCATGGCGCAAACATAAGTTAAGCAACTCTTCCGACTGTTACAACTGTTGCAACGTGTCCCTCAACTGATATAGATGAATCTGTCTTTGTAATTGTCTGTATTCATACTTTTGTTAATATAGACGACTATAGATTTTGGTGATAAATAATGGAGGTCTTCCCCCAAACGCATCTTGCATCTTTTAATGTAGTAAGTTGTGAATAACGGACTAAATGTCTTTTGGCGTCTACAAAGTACTACTAGCATAATTTGCTGGTTCCGAAACAAGGATCTTTTGTATAATCACTGAGCCTCATTTGTTCAAGGATGGATTTTGTTGGATCATGGATGCCTTGTCAGCGTACATATATATCATTTTTTTTTCTTGCGAGTGGTTGTAGATTTTTAAGGAAATCCACATTCAAAGATTTTTACAGGTTAAGTTTTGTAACAGGCAACTAAACTGATTTGATCATGATTCTGTCACAAGTTTGTCTTTCACAATATCTTCATGTCATACAGGTTTTTCTTTTGTGGTTTTAAAAGCAGTATGTGTCATTGTTTGTATTGTGCTTACACTTCCTACATGATTAAAATTTCTCTACCACAGAAGTAAAGATGATTTTTGTTCTGGCATGTTCAAATTTGTTGTGCCAGTCGTGATTATTGTGGTGTATATTTTCCAGATGAAAGATGAAGCAGAGTGGTGTGGTGTAAGACAAATGCTGGGCATCTAAAATAGTAACAGATTATGTGGTTGGTTGGGAAGCACAAGGCCAAGGTTGGCATATAGCTTGCCTGGTTTTTCAAATGCCTCGGGTCAGGACAGGAAGGTACATAGATGGAAGTTGGAGGTATCTGAATCATCAACGATTTGATGTGGATGGAATTTTAGTGGCGACTTGTTAATAATGATCCACGACCTATAGAAAATAGTGTGGGAGAGAATAGAGTGTAACTAAGTGTACTATAGTTCTGTAAAAATCAGGCTTCAAAACGTCCTTCAAAAGGATAATCTCTCAGGAAAGGGCATAATGGAAAGAAAGAAAAGGTAATTTTTACAATCTCTGCATCTTACACTCTGCTGTCTTATGTTTCCTAGTTCCATTTAATTGCTACGATTAAGGATGCTCTTTTTTTGGCGGGAAGAAGATGCATCTGTGGCTGAAATTAATATTTAATTTATTTTTAGGAAATTAATAAGTAGAAAAAAATATTTTACGTTGAATATTGAATTTAATGATTTTTTTTTTTTTTTTACTTTCGAGTATTTTATTAACTATTATCTCAAGAACAATAGTTCATAAAATGGATTAGGAAGATCCTTTAGGTGTGTGTGGTGGAAGTCTAGGTACTGTGGAAGTTCTTGGAGGTTGGAGCTTTTCCTCGGAAGTGAATTAGCGTGAATCTTTAATTTTATTTAGAACTATAAAGCTACATTTTATTTAGAACAATAATGTAGCAAAAAGAATAAACACGAGGCAAAGATAACAAAAGCCATGGACATAAGAGAAGAATAAAACTCTTCATTTTTTATTATATTTCAATGATGGTGGTGCTGAAGAGTAATTTCTCTTGGGCAATTAGATTCAAAGAAAAATAAAGTATAAAACTGACAAATAACTCTTTTAAAACTATTATCAGAATAATTTTACTCGCTCTTATATGTGAGCGAATTGTGAAGACATAATCCATTCTCCTTCTATTAGTTCAAATTTTTGGTGTAGTTTTCTAAATAAATAAAGTGAATTTACTCAATTTGTAGGGTGTTTATTTTCTTTTTCTTTTTCTTTTTCATTACACTTTGCATTCTCATTCGTGGTAAGAACACCTCGTGTGTTCCTTTTTGGATTCTTCAATTTTTTTTCTTTGTTAATTTTGTGATTTTATTCTAATTATTTTTTGTCATTTATTTCTAACAACTTAAACGTAATATTACACTATGATGGGTACGTAAAAAAATATGAAGAAAATGTACTTGTAAGTAACGAAGTATGTCTCGTGAATAAGGAAGATTATATAGTTTCTTCAGAAGTTATTTCAATTAAATTTAGTTTCATTTGTATACTTGTATATTCTACTATTAATAATATACGGTATTTTAAAAGCTTTCTTGTCAAGTTTAAAATAAAATTAATAAAATTTAAAAACTTAAGTAAACGTTTTACTGTGTTGATTTTTCTGCAATGGTAAAAATATAATAAAATCCAAATTATTTAGAAGGGTGAAGTATAAACTTTTTAGGTATAAAAGAAAAATAAAAGACATTTGAAATGTCTTGTGAATTATAGCCTAAGGTTATGTTTGAAAAATATAACTGAAAAATTAATTTTGGTATTGATACTAGAAAGTTGATAGCTAACTAATTAGATTGGAATTATTTGATTGAAGTATATATTAAAGTGGCTTGTAAAAGTTCACATTTGTATTTTATATATATAATTTAATTCATAAAAATTGTTTTTATAGTATTTATAATTTATTTTTAAATGAATTTTTAACTCTTCATTGTTTATTTATACATCAATGATTTTGATCACGTTTTATGCATATTCAGTTTTTTTTTTTATTTAGTGGGATTCATTTTAAGAAAAATATGAAAAATTTATAATGATGAAAATTCTAAATTATGTTTAAGTATATAAAATAGAATTTTGTCTATTAAGTGTTTTTTTCTAAATCTTATCCTTCTTTGAATATTCTTTTATATATTTTATTTGGTTTTTGTATGGCTTCTAAAATTATTCTTTATCCTTTTCTCTAATGGTGACTTTGAATAAAATAATCATGTATGATAATTTTATTCAAATTAGTCACTACCAATTTGAATAGTGACAAATTTTAGTGAAAAAAATAATTAGTCACTATATAGTGACTAAATTGAGAACTAAAATAGTTTAAAAAAATTATAATTGGTTTCTAAATTGATAATTAAAATAGTTTCAATTATGGATTGGTTTTTAAATTGGTCACTAATATTAACTACCAAGTTTTGGCTACTAAAATAATTGGTCTTTAATTAGAAAATTTGGATTCACACATTAACAATCATATATTATTTGTCTGTAAGAATTAGTGTATACTTTTCAATATTCATGTATCTATATATCACGTATCATATCCTATCATTTTGAAAATAAACATATTGACGTATCGGATACGTGTCATATCCGATACGCATATTGTATCTGTGCATCATAGCTTAAAGGTCTCCAACATGTATAACTTGTATTTCAACTTTTTAACAAAAAGTCAACTATGCAGGAAAACTTAAACTCTTTAATTATTCTTTTCTATAGAGTTTGATTTGCTGCAAAAAATTCTCCTTAATTCTCCGTTAATCAAGTTTATTTAATTGTCTTCAAATATTTCCAACAACTTTTACATTGTTTTGAACTTTCAAAGTGAAAGTCAACATTAAGGTCAAATTAAGTCTCTAAACTTAAAGTGGTGAGATTGCCAAATAAACTAGATATAAAACATTTTATCCGTTATTTCTGAGTATATGTCAAATTATATAATTAGCTTGTCGTGTTTATTTTGAATATGATTATGATTTTATTATGATCATGTATTGATAAACAACACATTATTATGTTGAAAGGGGGAGCTACTTCAACTCATATGAAGATGGTTTTGATGATGTCCTAGGCTACACTTCATGTGCATTACCAGTTTAGAATTAGTCCTGTTTTAGTTAGGCTGAGCATTAGGCTGTTAGTATGAAATTATCATATGTAAATCAAGCCTATATTAAGTTGTAATTAACCATCACACTCTTGCTTGTGCAATCATGAATTGATTAGCTGTTTAACTAATGGATTAGATGTGAGTACTGCACTAAGGTAGTGAAAATATACTCATGATAATCGATTAGGTAAATTCCTAATCCATTAATGACAGCAGAGAACTTAGTATAAAATTTGTTTTCTGAGATCTGTTTCAGTTAGAGAGAAAATTTACAGATCACTGAAATTCATTATGAGAAACAACCCTCTGAGAGACACAAAGTCCTTGAGCATTCTGGAAGATCATTCAAGTGAAGATTCAAGGAGATTGATGGTTGATTCTACCTTGATGGGTCTAGCTTGAATCTAGGAGCAAATTGACAAATCTGCACAACATAGGTGTATTCATTTCTTGTTTATTTTGATTGTATCTCTGATTACAGTTGCTTCATTGTGTGAAGTGTAGGCCTAGGTGCAATTGCGTGGATGCATTGCTCCTAGGGGGAGTTCTTGATTGATAGATCAAGTTCTTTGGGTTTTTAGGTTCTAGAATTATATAGGTGTTCTTGTAATTCTTGAATCCTATTTGTGTTAGTGGAATCCTTCTAAGTGGGTTACTTAGGAGAAGACTGGACGTAAATTCATCTTGAATAGAACCAATATAAACTGTTGTGTTTTGCTTCTTTCTCTTCTCTTACAATCTTTCTTGATTGCTTTAAACAGTCCATTAACACAAAACTGCGAAATTGATTAATTGGGTTATAAGACTTAAAGATTCTTTCAAGATTCCACTTAACCAAGTGAAAGACTCATTAATCAATTCTGATCCCTTTCTGGGTTGAGCTATTAGACAGATCTGATTTTAACATATTATAGAGGTTTTGAACTGGAGGAAATATGTAAATAACTAAAGATATTTTATATTTACAATTGTTTTATATTTATTTATTTGAATTATGTAAAATACATGTATATTTATGTGTGTGTATATATATATATATATATATATATATATATATATATATATATATATATATATATATGTGTATATATATATATATATATATATATATATATATATATATATATATATATATATATATATATATATATATATATATTATATTTGAATATATTTCAATCATTATATTTTTTACATATTGTATCACACTTAGTCGGTCACGATTAGTATATCAACACATATCATCCTTCACTGACACACTACATCGACAAAGGCTGGGGGATTGGTGTACCGTACCTGACCAACTTAACTATACCATACATGACCAACTTAACCATATAAATAACACCTTTACGTATATGCCGGAAACAACCCAAGTACACGACTCGGGCCGGCATAGACTTAAACTCATAACTGAACAAAGCCTAAACTAATAACAAAACCTGTCAATCTAGGACAGTGCACGGGCAAAGACGACATCCGTCAACTAGAGAAGTAACCGGATCAGACCGTTCCTAAAGACTTAGCAAAATCAAAGCCCCTTAGTATTCAATAGGCCCAGGCCCACTTACAGCCCAAGCCAAGGCCCAGCCCATGGCATAATCAGACATAGTTAATACTCTATAAATACATGTGGACCCCAGTAATTAAAGGTACGCATTCATTATTCCATTAATCACTTGATTTGACCTTTTGAGAGCTTTGACTCACTTGAGCTTCGGAGTTCCTTCTGCAGGTAATCCCTCCTGGGTCCAAGCCGGCATGTATCAACTAGGAAGAGGCCAACTGAGGAGATAGCGGACTACGTGGATAAGGTGACGCTTGTGCCTAACTTATCTTGTTTGTTCTCTGCAGGAACACATATAGTACTAAAATATTTATTTTTAATATATTAATTAAAATATTTTAATTAAATGTATAATAGAGAAAAACATAACATTAAGTAATGGTTAAATTTTTTGTGTGCAATATAATATTATGTTTAAATAATAATGACAACAATATAAATAATATAAAGGATAAGTAAATAGTATAATGAAAATAAAATAAAATAATCATCTATCTTCATCCATATCTTATATAATAAAAAAGAGTAGGTTTAATTATGCCTTTGGTCCCCATTTTGGAGTTAAAATCTCAAAATGGTACCCAAATTTTTAAAAGTCTCAAAATGGTCCTCTTTTTTGTTGAAATGTCTCACGTTTGCCCTTCCCGTTAAGTCAAGGTTGACGCCGTTAGAGGGAGTGTCACATGTCAGTTCCTCGATTTTTTGAATTTTTTTATTAATTTTTTTTTTGAATTTTTAAAAAAAAATCAAAAAATCGCCACGTGTCAAGATGTCATCATGTCACGTGGCAGTGATAGTGACACGTGTCAGTATTACGCCACATGTCATTTTGTTAGTCTCAATTTGGTCCCTTTATTTTAATTTGTCTCAATTTAGTCCTAATTTTTGTAAAAATTCAGCAATTTTGCCCCTCTCCAAATTGAAATCAAATTTAATTTCTGTATAAATAATGTACACAAATATTTCCATCAAAATTGATATTTTAAGTAAATATTTTTAACCAAATTAAGTTCATTTAATTAATATTTTACATTGAACTTTATTTAAAATGGTTTAAAAGTTGTTAATAGAAAATAATGTTAATAGAAAATTACCTAGTTCATGTTACAATAAAACACATATAAATTTAAAATTTGAAAACAATTTTAAGTAAAGTTGAATGTGAAACATAATTTTAACTAAACTTAGCTATGTTAAAAATATATAATAAAAATATCAATTTGAATAAAAATATCAAATTTAATAAAAATATTTGTATAACATTTATATAAAATTAAATTTTGTTTCAATTTGAAGGGGGACAAAATTGCTCATTTTTACAAAAATTAGGACTAAATTGAGACAAATTAAAATAAAGGGACCAAATTGAGACTAACAAAATGACACGTGGCGTAATACTAACATGTGTCACTGTCACTGCCACGTGGCACAATGACAGCTTGACACGTGACAATTTTTTGATTTTTAAAAAAAAATTCAAAAAAAAAATTCAAAATAAAAAAAATTCAAAAAAAATTAATAAAAAAATTCAAAAAATTAAGGAACTGACACGTGACACTCCCTCTAACGGCGTCAACCTTGACTTAACGGAAAGGGCAAACGTGAGACGTTTCAACAAAAAAGAAGGTCATTTTGAGACTTTTAAAAATTTGAGTACAATTTTGAGATTTTGACTCCAAAATGGGGACCAAAGACATAATTAAACAAAAAAAGTAAAAGATAAATTTAATATGGAAAGACAAAAAAACACGTAAAGAAACTAAAGTATGGCGTTTTGAAATACAAAACCTAAAGTAAGCAACCTAAAATAGGATTATAAATTAAAAACAAATTATTCACCAAACACTCCAAATTTTATCTAATGGTTAAGTGAACAGTACAATAAAAAAAATACTAATAAAACAAAAATAAATGTTAAAATGTTTAAGTTATTAGTAATTACTGTTTAGAAGCAGTAATCTGTTTTCTCTTTCTTTTTTAGGTTTCCAGAATCAAACAATCAGAATCAATAGTAAAAGTTCTTATTATCTATCCCTATCAATATCTTATATATTACAAATGAGTAAAAGAGAAATTTAATTTAAAGAAGACAACAAGAAAATAAATATAAAACACTATAATACGACGTTTTGGAATAGAGTACCAAAAAAGTAACCTAAAAATTACAGATTAAAAAAATACATTTTGTAACGTCCCATTTAATTATTAAACGAAATTAAAAGAAACGTCACGTAACGATAGTACAATAGCGTAGTCCTGAAGTCCTTAACACAACTCCTATAATCTGGGCACACCACGATGCCAACGGAAAACCAGATACAAGTCTAATCAAAGAGAGTAGAGTAGTAATGCATAAAGTGATACATGGGCCATAACCCTAAAGAAATCATGAAGAAAATAAATCCAGTGCGGATGGCTAAGCAGCGGAATCACCATTTCCTTGTTGATCACGAGAAACTCGCCTATCTGCTCCCATCAATTAAATTGATGATCATCGCAAGAAAGAACAGCCACATACAATACAACCATACAACAAACAGGGTAAGCTAGAGCCGACAATATTTTCATCATACAGTCAAATATATTTTCACCATTCAATACCCATACAACAAACAAGCATGTTATGACTCTTCAATCAATACACTACGACTCGACTTGACTCATCCGGATACGTATAACTTGGTCGGATTCAGCGGATGCTTGCACCTGTGGTGGATACCTCTGCTCACCCCCGAGCTATGTGTTACAAGTGTTACAATGAATCAATTTTCCCTCACCATAGGGTTAGCCCTTAAAAAATTTCAGGCCTCCTGCTACCCTCACCACAGGAATCAGTCCGCTCTATGTGAGACTAACTGACCCTTTAGGGTGTCAGGATGCAACCTTAACTTGAATCCTTACTTAGTTATACAGATGGGGCACCACCATGGACACCCACTAACAGGGGCCATGGAATTACGTCCCGACCACTGAAGCACAACCCTGAAAGTCTCACCTAGAGACTCCAAGGAATTAAGCACTGACACGAACCAACACACATAAACAGTCAATAATTTACACATACGTTGCACATAAGATTTCAAACCAAAATCCATAACCAAACCCTCATTTCTCATATGTTGAATCATTACCAACTCGTTATTCCCAATCATGAGTAAAGTGTTTCTCCTCATGCCAAAACCATACCAAACATTTACCAACTGTCAAGATCCATTGTTACTCATGCCAGGTTTGTGACCACACGCACATACATATGTATCCAACTTCTCATGTACAATTCATGTAGAAATCATGCCAAGCTCACAATTCCCCTACATATAATCTCCTCCCAACATGCATAATCATTTATACAATTTATAACACAAATCATACCATGCCTTTCAATTCACAAACTTAACACCACATACAAAACACATCATAACCAACAATCCAATTACCAATTTAAGAGAGTTATCCAACCTGCAGCATATCTCGCTCAAGCCAAGAGCTCTCGCTCAGGCGAGAGGGGTATCCTCGCTTAGGCGATAGACCCTCGCTTAGGCGAGATCGCGACCAATGCTGAGATTTCCTCGCAGGCTCGCTTAGGCGAGTCCTGGCTCGCCTGGGCGAGACAACCTCTCGCCCAAAAGTGGCGTCCCTCGCCTGGGCTAGACCATGACAGTATACCAGACCTTCACTCTTCCTCGCTTAGGCGAGTGGCTCTCGCCTGAGCGAGACTGGCCTCGCTCAAAACCAGAGTCCTCGGCCTGGGCGAGGGTTCGCGAAATCCTGGTTGCTCCTGCAAGTCTCGCCTGGGCGAGTTACTCTAGCCTGGGCGAGATTGACAGATCCTGTCACTGCCTTTCCTACAACAGTCATATATCCATACCCAAGCAACAGTCCAAGATCGTTCATACATTCATCACAAACGTACAGTTCATGCAATACCAAACAAACATCAAACTCGCCAGAAAATCGTTCAAGACTCCAAAACTCTAACTTTCCCGTACCTAGAAAAGCTTAGTAGAGGTCCTGGCGGCACGACCACGGGCACCGCGGCTCTAAGGACGAACTATGGGGCTGAAAACAGAGTGAGACAAAACCAGGAGATGGAGTTAGTAGAGGCTCTCAACTGAAGTTTTGATAAGGTGAAGAGGGACCAGCACAAACAAGAAGGAATACTTACATGGAGTAGCAATCTCCCTTAGCTCAACGTGACTGTGAATAAACCCTAGCAGAGGGGTTGACGACTGCAAACCTAGGTTCTGTGAAAATGAGCGAAAAGTGAGGCTTAGAGCAACGAAATATGGTTTTTATCTACTGGGTCAGCCCTTAGGCCCACTTACCAGGAAAGTCCCTTAAAATATAGGGCAGGGAGAAATGGAAATGTTTTTAATGGGCCTTACACATTTTCATCAAACACTCCCATTTTTCATTTAATAACAATAATAACTAACTTAAACAACATATCCAACATAACTTAAGTGGCTTAACATGTTTGAATCATAATATACGTTTGGTTTGTTAATCGTAGTATAAGTGTTATATTATATATTATAAATAATTAAATACATATCCAAGAAAATCCTATCTTTAGCGAGATTATGTGCAATTTCCCACATTTTTCAATTTGTATTGATTTAGGATTTGCTTGGAACAACTTTCTACAAGACTTTTCAGAAGACAAAATATATAAAAAAATTATATAAATTAAAATTAGTTTGTAGATTGTTTAAGGATATAAAAATTAAGGTTTAATTACTCTTTAGGTCCTTATTTTTGTCTAAAAATATCAAATTGATCCTCTAATTTTTTTAAGTTTCAATTTTGTCTTGATTTTTTTTAAAAATGATGTAATTTAATTTTTTTTGTTAAATTTTTTGAAACAGATCAATGATTTTATATCAAAATTGAAGTTGCTAATAAGGATAATTTGTTTTATTAATGTAATTAACATAATAATAGTGTCAATTTTAACAAAAAATTATTTATTCGTTTCAAAAAATTTAACGAACATATATCAATTTTTTAAAAATTATGACCAAATTGAAATTTAATAAAATTGGATGACCAATTTGACATGTTTAGACAAAAAAATGAATCAAAAGAGTAATTAAACTGAAAATTAAAAGAATTATATGATATAATTTTTATAAATTAAAGTTAATTTCAATTTATAAAATTTCTTTCATAAAACTTGTTTTAGTGAATTTCAGACATTGTTAGTTGTTTAAATAAGTACAGTAACATAACTGTACATGAAGTTTCTACAACTTACCCCATGTCAAAGCAAACGTTTACCTATGACAAAAAATGGACATCATACTTCTTCATGTTATCTTCTTTTCTAGGGAATTGATTTATTTTATTTTTATGAAAAATGATTGAAATTTAAATTTTTGATAAACGTGCATAAATAATGTGTTTAGTTTAGCCTCGTAAAACGCGATAGCATAGATAATAATGATGTAAATCGAATCTAGCAAGCAACGAAGTACGATTTGATTGGACTAATAAAATAGTGCTTAGCACGTGTCTCATTCCCTAACAATGCATTAGTTTATAATTAAGTAAAATTATTTAAAAGAGTGGCATGGTGGATATACCTTAATTAACACTACTTAATTCTTCACCATCAATGAACTTACAATCTACTTGATCTAAAATATTTCATTCCATGTCGCTTTCTCTTTTGAATGCTTCCCCTTGACTTTTTGAATCTCCTTAATTCAACTTTATAACATTGAGTGTTAAAACAAGTATTGAAAAAAAACAAAAAAATTGTTCGTTCACACTTATCTTTTCTTCAATTCATATCAACCATTACCAACCTTTTGTTTGTTTGGAACTCTAGAACCATTAGAGAAACCTCAATTTCATTTTTATAATCTCAAAGATCATGTGAGATTATTAAATTACACAATAAACCTAAACCTTAAATTATATAAGATAAATTTTTAAAGATTAAATATATTTTTATTTTTAAATTTAGATAACGAAATTAAAATTATTCTTGTTCCAAACTTTTATATAAATATATAAATATATATATATATTCTTACATTTTAAAAATAAATCGATATAATTTTTTTAATTTAATAACATTAATTTTGTTGAGTTTGTTAAATGGTGTTCCAGAACATGTCAAATAATGTAAACAATACAAATAAATAATGTAAACAACATAAACGTCAACTTAAAACTTATTTGACAAGTAACAAAATTTAACATAATTAAATTAAAAGACTATACTGATTTATTTCTAAAATTTGAAAACAAAATTAAATTAAAATTTATCATAGATACAAATTTATTTCATATCCAAATTGAAGACTAAAAACATATTAATTAATAAATTTATATTCTTTTATATATTAGTTGATATTATCTTTAATTTCATTGGTATAGATATTAAACAAAATTGTTATAATTGAAGATTGCATTAATTGATTTAATTTAATTATGATTTCAAACTTTGAAAAAGAGTGTTTTAAATTTAAAATTTTTATTTTCTAGAGCATAATTAATCGTTTTCCATAAAAGAATAGAAATGTTGTTTATTAATTAAAAAAACAAACAAACTGAAGCTAGATTTGCGGAGAGGGCACGTGATTATCAAATAGTTAGCTCTTGTGGTCACGTGCGATGCCATGAATAAGGGACTGAATCTAAACTGGGGATGGAATAGAATTTTTTTTTAGCATGTTGTTATTATTCTACACTAAATAATTATTAAAAATTTTAGATCACATTATTATTTTATTCAGAATTCTGATCAAATGTATCAATTAATTATCAACCAATTGGCACATTCTTCGCTGTTAAATTTATAAAAATTTCTATTTGTATACACATTGCAATTTAAGCAAATAAAATATTTCTACTTTATTAATGGTTACTCTTTTTCTATAATCTAATGATTTATTAACTGAAAATTAAACGTTAATTTCTAAAAATATTAAGAATCATATAAAAGACACACCCCTGTCAATAAATGTTATGAAATAATTTGTTAATTGAGTCCTAAAAAATGTAACAATATGCTATGTTTAATATTGTGTTTATTTTTATGTGAATAAGTCTCTAAAATTATACATCTTTATCATGTTGTATTTGAAATTAAATAATTTTTATTTAAGTGGGTAATATATTAATTTGTTTTAATTACTAAACACATATTACTATTTTCGCTTAAGTTTACCAATCATAAACTAAAGTAATGAAAATATATAATTGTAGAGACTTAATAGAATTTTGAAGATTTATTTTAGTTTTCTATGTTTCAATAAAATATAACTTATAAGGTTTAAGGGATCATTTACTTACTTTTTGTTTTATACCAAAAAAAAAAATTATAAAATTTAGGAGATAATTTTGCTTAGAACATCCACAACGACAATGTAAGATTGCTAATGATTTTTTTTTTTTTTAATTTTATGGGACTTAGAATGCACATATATTTAAGCATCCACGCCAAATTTCACTAGAATGTGTCCTTAATTGAATCTTATAACTTCTCTTCAATTAAGAAATAAAAAAAATTAAATATGAACATTGTTTTTAAAGTTTGAGGTTTAAATTAAAGTACAATTTATTCACTTATAAAATACAAATTAAAATACGAACATTGTTTTGATAGTTTGTATCTTGTAATTAACTTCTTCTACTGAATGTAGCAATAAATTATACACAATAATTAAATTTTGAAGTTTAAAATACAATTTTTTCACTTAATAAAAACATTACTTCTAAATGCAAAAAGAAAAAAAAAAACAATTGTCTTTCTCTCAACCAATATATATATATATATATATATATATATATATATTACATATTTTGTGTGTTAATACTTTTAATTTTTAATTAACACATGAAGATAAATAACAATGAATTTATAGTTTTTTTTTTCGTTCTTATTCATTGTAAAAATATAAGTTTTTTTTTTTAGTTTTGAGACTTATAATTCAATTATATTGAATCACAAAGTTAATATCAATAGTTTAAATTATAATTATCCAAATTTTATAATAAGTTAACTTATTTATTTATATATGTAAACAAAGTTTTCTTTAAAATAAATATATTTTTAAACCCTTTTCTCAAAGAAAATTTAGTACTTAAAAAATAATGACCCATATAGATCCTGGCCCATTTCAGTGAGGATGAAACCCAAGCGTTGGAAACAGATACTTCTCATCATGGTTCAACATTATCTTAATAAATGCTACCTGTGATCCTTATCCAATGAATTCATTTTTTCACACAAAAAATACTCAGAAAGGGTACAACAGTCTTTCCATTTCCCAATCACCACCAATCAGATCCCGCCACCTGTGCTATGACATCTCGCCAACGCAATGCCTTTGACGTCATCTTCTCTCTCCTAAGAGTAACCCACGCACTATCCTCCTTCTCACGTTCCACCCCGAAGCCCCATTCTAGATAGTTACAGGTGGCATAATTCTAGTCGCTGTGTTGTTCACGCGCACACATTGCGGTGGGGGTTCATGTTCATGTTGAAAGGTGTTGGAATTTTCGTGCCAAGGTTCCTTTGAACATCGGGCATGTGCGCATTGCGACAACTTGCTGCCTCTTTTGATTTTATTTTTCCTCGTATATAATGCCTCTCCCGTGTAAAATACATAGCTGAGTTGAGTATGAATGTGTGAGTGATAAAACAAAACCTAACCAAGAAACAAGGTCGAATTTGTGAGGGTGTTCCGTCGAAGTTTCTGAGATCGGTAGGAACATGGACAACCTTAGCGGTTCTACTAGTCGTAAGAAAGCAATCGAGGAGCTTCTCAGAGGTCGTGATTCTGCTACACAGCTCAGGAGTGTCATCAATGGGAATGGTGAAGATCTTTCTTCAGCAAAGAAACTCGTGAAGGAGGTGCTCATGTCCTTCACCAACTCCCTCTTGCTCTTGAACACCAGCAACACCACTTCTGAATTTCACGACGATGTCTCCAATGTTCAGCTTTGGGACTCTCCCAAACTCGAGGACTCTCAAGAGAGCAATTGCAAGAACTCCACAGTTAAAGCTCGAAGGGGGTGCTACAAGAGAAGGTAATTAATTAATTAACTAACTAACTAACTAATCAATACCTTCAATTTAATTGATTAGATTTGCTAATTTAGTGTCTCTTTAATTTTGATAACGTGTGACTTTACCCTTACGTGTGCGTAATATTGGACCCCGTGAATTATTGTTCATATATACATATAAAACATGTGGTGAAGTACTGTGGTGTTTTTAGGTAGACCCTGTCTAATAGTCTTTGTTTCTTTGTCTTTACCTTTGATTATTATGTCTGTTTGGCACAGTAAGAAAATGATTGTTGCAGACACTGCGATTGGTTTTGGTTTTTATGAGAACCAATTAAAAAAAGTTTATCTGAATTTGCAATTCATGTCTGCAGAAGAACTGAACAAACAAGAGAGAAGGAGTCTAAAGCTCCAATCGATGATGGCCACCAATGGAGGAAGTATGGTCAAAAAGAGATCCTCAATGCCAAATTCCCAAGGTATATACATATATATATATATATATATATATATATATATATATATATATATATATGATCATAACATAATCATATATGAGTTAAGGTTTTGTAGGAGTTTATGGAAAAATTGAAGTGTTGTGGTTTGAATTTGCAGGAACTACTATAGGTGCACTCACAGAGACCAGGGTTGCCAAGCAACAAAGCAGGTGCAAAGAGTTCAAGAGGATCCAATCTTGTACAAGACAATTTACTATGGTGAGCACAGTTGCAAGAGTTTGACAAACCCTGAGATCATACTTGATCCTATGTCTCCCTCATCTTCTTCCAAGTTTCTTAGCTTCAACAACTCCTTCCCTACCCCATCAAAACAAGATTGTCCCTTTCTCTCATCTTCCTTCCCTTCTTCATCTGTGAAAAGGGAATGCAAGGAAGAGATTCCTCCCTCAACTTCCTCCAATGATTACCTCATCTCTTCTGACCTCACCTTTGATGGTTCACCAAAGCATGTCACTCTATCATCTTCAACACTTGACTCAGAGTACAAGGCTGTCGACATTCCTGATGTCTTTGATGATGTCTTTGAACACTTCTTTGAATTTAGATAGTTTCCCACTTTTTTTCCTATTTCAAGCTTTATTTCAGTGAAGCTATGCAAAAACAAACTGTGTAATATATATAGTACTTTTCTTAGAAATTGGTAGTATAGTAGCAGTAGTGGAACCCATCTTTTTATTCTCAATATTGGCATTTCGTATGAATGAGAAAAGAACAATGTTTTGACTCGTTTCATCAGCGAACATAAGTTAATTTATTTAATCAGTGGGAATGAACTGATTAATTAATTTTTCATGTAAGAAAAAATGAGTATTTTGAACTTTCATTTATTTCATTTTTGTGTAAGAAGATAATGGTTTTCTTGTTGTTTATATGTGGTTAAATGAAAAGTGAGGTGAAAGCAACATGCACAATGAATAGATGGTTGGGGTCACTTGGAAAAAGGTTAAGGGTAGGTTCAATGCATATGTTTTTGGAATAGGGGATATATAAAGCCAGCAATAAAAAGGTGATAGAGATGGCATGTTTTATTGTAATTAAGGTTTGATATCCAATTTTGAAAATGACTTTTTTATAATTTTTTTTATAAAGTTATTAAATAGAATTTTTTTTATGAAAGTTAAAAAATAAAATAATAAAGTTTAATTTTTTGTTTATCAAAATTAATTATTTATTAAAATTTATCAAACAAAATTTTGTTAAAATATCATTTTCCATCTAATTTATAGGGAGCAATATTCACTCCAATCCTCTACTTTATCATCGGAATTGGCTTTTGTTATACAAAGTTATGTATTGTTGCTATTTCTATAAATATCACTTTTCTATGCATATTCATCAAAGAGATTCCTGATAAAAGCAAAACATATTTCATTTATCTTCATTTAAAGGATACTCTTTAAATATGTGGCTAAAGAGACCCATTGAAAGGTTGTTTTCATTGTTCTTATTCATTAAATTAGAATAAAAATAATAAATAGAAAGTAATTTATGATTAGAGATGGCAAATAAACCCGTCCCCGTGGGTATTGCCCGAACCCGTCCCCGTTTTGACGGGGAATCCCCGCATTGACTGGGTATGGGTATGGGTATGGGGAATCCCCGACTTTTTTAATTGGGTATGGGGATGGGTATGGGGATGTACATATACCCGCCATAATACCCGTCCCCGCCATATCTCCATTCTCGTTTAAATTATTAAAATATTCACAATTAATCAA
>Ga0214543_1005188_pt1 | contig 24160 bp, 4 predicted proteins | sample CNSS2metaG_FD_160094 | JGI IMG/M metagenome (GOLD analysis project Ga0214543, IMG submission 160094) | Root nodule microbial communities from cowpea collected in UCLA plant growth center, Los Angeles, California, USA - CNSS2 | ecosystem: Host-associated > Plants > Roots > Nodule | place: USA... | reverse complement strand
TCTCCAACATATCCTCTTATGCTTAGGAGTGGACCTTGTTATAATAGACTATGGTACCATCTTAAAACTGAAATTTAAGCTTAGTTCAACCTCACAAAACTGATTTACAAGGATACTTTAACCAAAAATAAAAATACCAGGCTAAGAAACTTTAAGTCACTTTAAGTCAATAGAATAAATTAGTCTTCTTGGAATTTCTTGTAAAATGCACAATCTTGTGAAAAATCCATCTTACAAGATAGTTGTGAGTTTTAGTTAAACTCAAAGTGCACTTTCTCCAAGAGCCGCACACCCATAGATATGGTATATCGAGAAAACAAACAATTCAGCCCTCATTGCAACAACTTGCAGTAAAATGTTAAAAGTTAAAATATAGCAATCGCAAATTATTCAAAAGAGCTGACAAAAGTCATATGACCGAACAATCAGATGATCTAATCCCACCTATTAATTTTGATGTAAGGCCTATGAGACTCCTCTCATTAAAAAGTAGCCCTCTTGAAACACATATTTGTGTGTGCATAAACAAATGAGAATGGCAGACTGAAATCAAGTTCTTGCACCAACTTCTTACAATTGATCTCATCTTCATCCATTGAAATTCTTCTCAAATGATGTCCTTTAATTTAGTTTTCTCTTTCTATTGACTGTTTTTTATTATCTTCTTGTAGCACTTTCTCTTATTATCCTGTCTGCATACTCTCCACTTAATCATAGTTTCACTTTAACAAGTTTTTCAAACACATTCCTCAAATCTTATTCTTGTTCATATCACATCCTACTCCTCTAAATTCTTTCCCAAATAAAAAAAAAAATACTGATGCACGTCACTGAACTGAACCAGTTAAACTGTTTTATCTGGTATTATCCAAAGCTATGCATAAAGTATTCACCATAAGGCCAATAATTGCTCAGAAATCAGAAAATACCCCAAGTTTCCTCATTGTTAATGTTGGCAATAATGATGATAACTACTACAGTCTCAGAGTGGTCAGTTCAATTATAATTTATAATAATGCAAACAATTTAAACCTTCAAATCTTGTTCTAACAATAAACCACAAAAGTTTAATAGGGACTCAATTGAAAGTTCACAGAGTTATCATGGACTCAAAACTTAATTAAGCCTTCTTTTTATCAGCCTCTCCCTTCCTCCTATTCTCTCCACACAAATGTCTGTGTGCATGCATTACATAGTTCAATGATCAAACTGTTGATCAGCAACTCTTTCAAGTTTGAATGACCAGTCTGGTAGAATCAGAATCCTGTATGTGCCACAATAAACCTCCTAGATGACAAGAAGATCCCTGTTCCTATCTCCCACTCTAGACCAAAGGAATACCTACTGATTTTCTGCTATCACAATTAAGATAACAACAGCAAAAGCCTTCTTTCACTAGGTATCAATTAATACAATCAAGTCATATGTTCATGTTAACGGCCACCAGAGATAAGATATTAAATTACAACACTAAACCAACTGTATTGAATAGGAATAAATATCAACTAAAAAAATGCTGATAACCGCCCAATATTCCCACTTCGCATTGTGAATATTCCCTTTGCAAACTCTTAACAATTTCTGCCACATGCCTCCTAGGTTGTTTGCTAGATGGAGAACTAACACTAAGGGTTTTCCTGGTTCTTTTCGGTGCTATCAATGTTATGAAACCCAAATAAGATAAGTTTGACTGGTGAGCAGAATTTTGCTAGCTTATCCAAGCCCAAACGGCTGCAAAAACCACTGATTTTATTAGTGATACTAATAACTATATATTTTATTCGAATAATCATTTGGTGCCTCAGTCCAAAGCTGTATGGGTCTTGTCTCTTCAAATTTGTTTAATATTATATTTTGAATTGTAAATGATACATTTTAGAAGTAGTGATTTCATGTTAATTCGAAATGTTGAACTTTGGAAGAAACCAGAAATATAAATATATTTATTACACAGAAAAACGTTGAAAAAAACTGTGCAATTGAATTAAACTTATATTTTAAGCCTATCCTATGACTCACTAGTTGAATTACTGGCCCACCAATCCAACTCCTCAATCATGTTGATACACGATCTAAGGATAATATCTTTAATATTGCCCCTCCCCCCATACGTCCTTGCTTTCTTCCTTAAACAAAACACTACGAGCATGACCACAGATTATGGCACAAAATTGACACTTCAAAGCAAAATGTATAAATCAAACCTGCATTGACTAAATCTTGGCTTACCTTTCTATTTCATAAAATTTCAAGTGGTCCAATGCTATCTGTAACTGACGAATACGAGATACTTTGATGTCCCATCCTGACAAAGAATAAATAAATAAATAACCATGCACCTAAAGTAGTTGCACTGAATTCTAAAGCAGGGAATCACCACCAACCCCATTATACAAACACATCAAATTCTAAAACCAATAATTAAATTAATAGAAAATTTTCTGGTTTCTATAACAACAACAACAACCATAATTATTATTATTATTATTATTATTATTATTATTATTATTATCATCATCATCTAGAAATAGAGGTAATTTTGTCAACAAAAGGCAAAATAAAATAAAATCAGCAAATCGGGACAAGTGGATTGGCATTGGTCCACATGAGGATGTTAACAAATATAACGCCAATAATCACCCTAAATTACCTAGCTGGCTAGCGTTTAAATTCTTACACTGCAAAATATCCAAAGGTACTTATGTACAGAAGTTTGGACTAGGACAACTGTATTTTCAAAAAATAAAAATCATTTAATGAAGTGTAATATTTTATTCAAATGAAGCAATTAATGCAATGAAACAAAGAGTCCTTATAGAAAAAAGGAACCATCCCTTTGAATAGGAGAGACATTAATTATGTCCCCATTACAGAAACTTGTGAAAAAAAAAAATTGTTTATATACCCTTCTGGTGAATGAATATTATAAATAAATGCAAAATGATGTTCCTTTGTAAAACTTACCATTTTTCAAGCACAGCTGCTCTGCCACTTCAGTGCCTTCATACAGAAGAACTCTGTCCAAAACTTCAACTTTCCAAGGAGAAAACCTTTTTGTTGGTTCTTTTATTTCTAGATTGTCATTTAGTAGAACTGAAATCCCTATATCCTTACTTGATTGGCGATAACCAATGTACTCAACAGGAAAAAAATTTGGTGAAATTGAAATGGAGGGAATATATACAGATAGACCACCTTCTCTCACAATATAAAAACAACCTTGGAATGCACAACCAATTGCTTCTCCCGTGACATCTTTTCCATCAAAGTGGTATACATCATCATATACACTGTCTAAGAAGTTGTCATCGTGGACTTCTAAATTCACTTGCAGATTAAAATGGGTAAGTTGAGAACCATTCTGATCCTTTACACACTTCTTTTTAGAAAAAATAGTAATTCCCAAAGGAGAAAAACAAATAGAATCATCCTCACATACTCTAAAATTGGGAATGAGTATCTTTCTCATAACAGATGATTTGACTTCAGAGCCACGAAATTTGTGACCATTATTTACTTTAGAAGTAGCAGAAAAAACGCCTGAATGGAAGCTATGCAAATCCCACTTTTCTTTTAATGCACAACCATTAATATTCTGAAGTGCATTACCTGCCACAGCTTTGTCTGAGGAAGCAGCACTTCCATATTTTATGTTCAAATCACTTGAGTGTACTGCTTGGCGATCAAGATCAGAACCACCAACTCCCCAGCCAACTAACATTCCCAACCCAAATTGCTGACAATGTGGAAGCAACTTTTCAGATGAGTACTTTTTGTCAAAAATATATTCCCCCAAAGATATCACATAGATCACACCATATTCATCAACCAAAGCTAAAAGGGAGGTATGTGAAGCTACAACTAACCTCTTGAATGATCTCCTAAAAGAATCACTCTTCTGATCAGACATGTTATCCCCAATGCCACACTCCTGTTTAGCATATGTATCATTATTTGAATATAAATTTTCTAATCCTTGCAAATCAAAATGAGGGTTAAGTCCAGATGCCTGTGAAACATTTAAGTTTGTCACATATTCACCAGACATTGCAGAATAGAGAACAATCAATCCAGAAGAATCAAGACAAACAAGAAGGTTATCAGAAAATTGGAAATCCATCCACTCAACTGCTCGAGCAATGTTTGTTCTTTCGTCAAGCTTCACCATTGAAACCCACTGAATACCCCAACTATCTAATTTGGCAACAAGAAGTAAATTTCTGCTCCTGCACATTTGATTTGCATCACTACTATTGACAGAAACGTGAGGGATTAATGTAAAATAAAATCCTACCAAGCAATATGAAGCACTCGAGAACACTTTAGGGCATTCATAGAACCCATTAACCACAATACCAAATACAGTGGAAAAAATATCAAACTTAATATCTGAATCAACTGGTTCCTGTCCATTCTCCTTGCTTTGAACTGATTTTTCTCCGACGAGATGGTCCAAAGATAGGCTGCCATCAAATACGCTAAAAGAAACAACTTTTGTCGAGCAAGGAAATCCATTATTCTCGGGGAATTTGGTCCGTAGAATACCATCAGATACAACAGTTTCAACTTTTGTGAAAAATGACTCCAAGTATCTCTTAGTAGCAGAGCCACTTAATGGTTCGACTCCGCCATCTCCACCAGTGAAATTTACATTCTCGCCTACAGAGACTCCATGACTAATGTTGGAAGATAATGTAGCAACGGGCCCCCATTCCACCCACCTGCCTTGCCTAAAGTTACCCTCTAACATGGCTTGATCTATTCCATTGGTTTTAGTTAGTTTGGGAAAAGCATGGACTGTTACCCCACATCGTCCAGAAACAAATAGAACTTCTCTAAATGAAGCATCATTGTGCTGATCATAGCCATCCTCACATCGTGCCCATGTCAATGAGTTCACGTCACTAATGTATGGGTGACTGTTGAACCTTGAACATTTAGTTCCAGTAACATCGGTATCAACATCCGACCCTGAAGTGCAAGGTGATTCATTTACCAAAATTGAACAACTAGGCCTAGAGGATGCCTCCAAGGAAACATTAGATGACTCTAGATTGTGTTTATCGTAACCATCATCATTCCCTTCAGCACCACCAGAATGGAACTCTCCTGCGAGTAACAAAGTAAATGCACGTATTAGAACATGTAATCAACTAATCCGAAACACAGACAATTGTGAATAAAATTATGAATAAAGGAAAAGAGTAATCACCTTTACCCAAAGGAAGTAAAAGAGCTTCCCTTCCATGTGAGTGTAAAAGCAGTATCTCTCTTGTAGGAGAAATAAAAGCTTCACGAAAGTCCGACAGCCCAATTCGGGTCTCAGAAGGGTCCCAATTGTGCAATTGAAGTATAGCTGGATCCTCACTGCCCAAAGGAAAATCCATCCTGCCCCTGATTCAACCAAACGCATATTCACCAAAACGAAATCCGCTAAAATAAATAATAAAAGAATTGCCAGTCATCCAAATTCCAAAAACCTATCCATCGCCAACTTCAACATTCAAAAGATCAACCAAAGCGATCTAACAAGCCCTCGCAACGCATGAAACTTAACTATCCTATTCTCCACAACAAACAAACACTAGCAATAACCGACTAATTTCATTTCCACAATCTTTATTTTCTTGATTGTTTAAACCAACCGTGAATCGGTGGTGGTGGAATCGAATGTTGCAATCGAAAAGATGGTTTCTTGAAACTTACCAAGATTCAACAGATTATTCAAAAGAATAATCGGCGAGTCCAAATAATATCAGAAAACGAAGAGAACTACAAATTGGAATCAAGAAAAAAAAATTGAAAAAGGATAAAAGATGTGGAACCTGGAGTGAACCGATTATAGAAGGGAATCGTTGCTTTGCATGGATATATAGAGAGAAAGAAGAGAAGAGAAGAGTGTAAGTGAGATATACGAAGAGAGGTTTTGGTTTGGGGTTGAGATGAGAATGGAGCGAATTTTAGCGCATTGTGAAAAGAACTAACAAGAAGATGGTTTCGTTTGTCTACTGTGCGCTTCTCTTCTCTTCCGATCCAACTCCGTTTTCTTTTTTTCTTTTACTATCAATAATACTCTCAAGTTATTTATCTACTATATATATAATAAGAAAATGAACCATTAGGTAAATTACATTTTTAACCCACTCTATTTTATTGACACCTGTCCCAAACAATGGATTTTTTGTCATTTGTGTTCTTTGTACTTAGTTTACAATTTTACCCTTCTCTTAATCTCTTCCTACCCTATTATTATGTCAATTTACTTAATTGACAGCATGAATGATCGATAGGCGTAGGTTTCACATTACATTTTTCACTAAAATTTTTCGTTTCTCTCTTCTTCTTCTTCATTTTGCATTACTTTCTCAGCCCTTCGTCTTTTTATTCAGTCACCACGACTTTGAAGTTTGGGTGTTGTTGAACCTGCATTATTTGGTCCCAACTTCTTCTTTTTTTTCTTCAAAGTTTGTTCTTCTACTCTTTTTTTTCGGTATCAATTTGAAGGTTAGGTCTTCTTTAACCAAAATTCTTTTCGTCTCATGGTTCTTTAAGAAGTTGTTTTGGGTTGTTATTATGTTGTTCTTCTTAACTTCGTTTTAGGTTTCATAGTATGGGTTTTTAGTTTTTTAATACCTTTGTTTTTTAATTGTTTTCTTTTAATGAAGGTTTTATTGCACAATACAGGTAAAAGTTTTTTCCTTTATTATTGTCTTATTTTTATTTTATGAAGTTTGTATACTTGCTCTCTGTTTTTTACTGGTCTGGATCTTTTGGATACATATATTTGTCATAATAGTTGTATTTTTCATCATCCAAGTCATCAACAACTCCATTATAACCTATCTTGGTATTTTGGGGTTTTTGTTCAGGTTTGTAAAATAGAAGTTAAAGTCTATTGGACCACTTGGAGATTAAGAACTTAGATATCAAGGTAATATATTTCTATTTTACAAACGACTATTTGAGATTTTCAAATTCTCAATGTAGTAGTTTATGTTGTACGATTTAGTTTGTTTTGTTATATAGTTTTCACTGTTTTGTGCTCTGCATATTGTATTTGCAGTTTTCGTGGTTTGTATTTTGGGTATTGTGTTAATTGCTTAGATGCTTATGTACTTGTTTTGTTGTTTACATTGTTTACGTGTTGCTCATTATTTGTATTTATTTTGTAGCTTGTTGGTATTATGCTTTACACAAAGATTTTAGAGTGATTTACGGGAATATTGATGACAATAGATGCAAAGGCAATCATGTTGTTATGGGCTGACTTAGCCCCAGATTACTTATATGCATTATTTGATCAATGTAAGTTAATATTTTTCTGTATTAAAATATACTTATTTTGATTTTATTGACTATTAAGTCCAATGAATAAAGTTGTTTTTGTTCCTTAAAGTGATGCAAGACCATAAAATTGCTGCTTTTGACAAAGCTTTGAAGCATAACTACGATAAGTCTCCTAGTATTGGTTTTTTTTTTTTTTTGTAGTTCATTGACATTCTGGTGCAATGGTGATTGATTAAGGAGTTTGAAAATGCATCTATTTCTTTTGGCATGTGCCTTGATGACTGCCTTTATATTTGGGTTATGTTAAATTGAGATGTTGTTGTAATGGTGAGGTATTTTGTTATCGATGAATGTTGGTTGATTGTTAGAGACATTTAGTTTAGAATTGTTTCCTTCCACACCCATTAGTGTCCTTAATGAACTTATTTATTTCTTATCCTTTGGCAGAACTAGATCTGAAACATGTTTGTAAGTTTTAAGCTAACATATCTTTATTTATGGTGACGATTCCTAATTTATTTGGGCTTTATTGTTGGTAGTTCATCAATATTTACTACAGTATGCCTATTCATGGAGTTTTTGGTTATGAACCACAATGAATTTTGTCGATTGGAGTTGTTACATTAGCTGAAAACACATGTTGACACAGAGGTAGTATGAACCACAAACATTACGTATGATTAGTGAGATATACTGAATTTCATTGAGACGAGACGCAAATGTACTGTGTGTGATGTAACAATTTTAGATTTATATGAGAAACTTAAATCTATAGAAATTTGTGGTCACATATTTGAAATGATATGTGATTTCTTGTTTCTAAGTCACATAGATTAAGATATTAGGTAGTAAAAAGTAAAGGGAGAAGTTATTATAGATGTGCAATATGATCTATAACAAACTTACCATAACTTGTATTATTGGATTTGCTTGTAAATTCAAGTTTTAAATTGAATTAATGTTAGTATTTGATAGAACCTACAAGTATTTTGAAAAGTGTTAGCAAATATTTCATTTGTGAAATATCATTTATATATATATATATATATATATATATATATATAATTGTTGAATGTTCTTGAATGATTAAAATTAAACTATTATTAATTTATAATTATTTTATTGTTATTATCTTGTTCAATATTTATTTGCAATAACTTACTTTTACATGTATAGGAGTACCATAATCAAATTTACAAACTTTTGTATAAAAAATAAAAAAGAATTGTAAAAAGAAAGGGTTGAGTGGAAATAATTTAGAATTTATATATATTTTTAGATAAAAGGGTATATTTGGTAATAAAAAAACAAAAGAAAGGGAGGTGCATATAGATGTGTTGATGAGTGTAAATAACAAAAGCCGATTGTAGAAGAAGCCCATTTCAAAAGCTGAAACTTCTTGTCTAGCTGGTTAATTACTTGAAAAGTTGAAACCATTTTGCATTTTCATTACCAAGGGACATCACTGTAACCCTTTTTTAGCTAAATTTATCTGATGTGGTTTTATATTATATATTAATAATATATTAAGAAAATGTAAAATTAATTCTTTCATGACAAAATTCAAATGAAAATTAAATTTGGTCAATACTTAGTACATAAATTCATTTAAATAAAATGATTTTTTAAAATAAACAAAGTTTTATACAACTTTTAAAACTAAAGTAAATTTAATAAGCATTTAATCATGTATAAAAAAACTATAATTCTATAATAGTAAAATTAAAAAAAAAAATGTAACTATATAGTAAAACTTGATGCAGTTATATCGGTTATATTACTTTATTTCACTAATTAACTTTTACTAAACATTTATAATCCAATAAAATAGTTTATCAATTTAAGATTTATAAACTATAGAGTTTATGATATTGTGTTGCTAATACATAAATTAAGATAAGTTAAAATAAAAGGTTCAAATAATAGATAATATAATAAAAATCATTTTAGATAACGACATAAAATTGTAATCTAAATTATAAAAAATATGGTCTAAAGATTAGACCATAATTTTTTAGGTGTGGTAGATGTGAGTGTAGTTATAGGTAATAGATAACGATTTTTAGTACGACAATATTTTTAAAATCGTTGTTTAAAATCTTCACAATACACAACAGTTTTTCAGATTGATTTTAGTATATTTTTAGACCACATTTTTACTTGATTTGTCGCATAGTTTAAAACAACAATTATATAATCATGAGCTTTCATGATATTTATACAATATTTTTAAAAATATTGTTTATTATATGTTTAGATCACATTTATTTAGTTTATTTATTTAGTTTTCTAATTTAGTGTGGTAGGTTATAAAACTTTTTGTTATCACATTAAATTTGTCTTACTTTATGCTTTTACCTCTTCTCAACCATTGACCCTCAACACTCTCACTTAAAAACCTAAAGAGGTTAAAAGTGTTTTTCAATGTTAAATAGGATATATTTAACCCTTAAATGATTGTGAAATATTAAATAGAAGATTTTTAATGTTAAAAAATATTTTATAATTTGTATTAAATAATAAATTTGGTTTCTTTCTTTACAGTTATAAAATATTATGGATACATGATTTCTGGGATTTTTATTTAAAGGTAGGAATTGAATACATGTTAAAGTACATTTCTTTAACATTTGATTGTAGTATTTTGTTAGTTTTACTATATGGATACTCTTGGAAGAATATTAGTATGAATGAAAATATACATGGACTTGAAGGATTAGTAGGGACAGTTAACCAGAAAACATAGAAAATGAATAAAAAAAATGTTTGAATGATAAAAATACTTCTGATATAACTCACAAAAAATTAAAATGAAAAATATATTTAACTATAAAAAAGTAATGCACTAGAAAATACTAATTGAATGAAAATAACTTCAAAAATATTTTTATTTTAGAGTTCAGATTTGTATTTGTACTGCAAAGAAAAATCCTTAAAAATACAACCGTCAATTGATCTTTTAAATAATAATAATAATAATAAAAACTTCTCCTAAAATCAATTTTTTTTACCTCAATTCTCATTCTGATATTTAATGTAAAATACGTTTCAGAAATAAATTATTATTATTATTATTTATATAAGATGTTTATGATTTTTATGCAATTTTTTCTTATTCTCTCCAATATATTATTAGATTTTTGTTTCATATTAATAGACATAAATGAACTTTAGAATTTATTAAGAATGGAGGTAAATTTGAATGATTGCATATAGATGTAAAATTTGATTTGGAAGCAAGATTTGGTTTAATGTTATACTTAATCCTGTATAGAATAGTTTTTTTTTTATTATTTATTATTATAGAAATTAGTTTGATTTGTCCTAGTTGATTGGTTGTTATGAACTTTAGTTTGGTCTATTCATTCACTAATTATTTATATTTTTATAATACACGTTTAAAATATTATTTTATAAAGACACCTGATATGTGTTAGTTTTTTTTAAATATAAAAAAGAAATCTGTTACTTTGACATTTTAATTAAATTATTTTTTTATTAATCCTTGAAATTGTGTTATATTAAGTAAAGACAAAAAGAATATAACTTTTGGTGGTCATAATTTTCTTCCCAAAGAGTAAAATTCGAAATTTGAGAAATCACGGGTGATGAATAAATCTTATCCAAATGATCCAAAAGAGTTAATTGTGGCATCCCACGTGGGTCGGTGGTAGCATATTATATTTGTTACAATGATAGGGTGCAAAATGTGAAAACCCTACCACTTCATTATAACCACACACAAAAATCAAATGAATAATTTGGTCATTAAAATAATTGAATATTATAAAGTTAATTTTTCTAAATATATATGCACATAAATTAATTTAGTGGTTACTATAATAATTTAATTAAAAATAGTCTTTAATTTATTTTAAATTAATCCTTAAAAATATATTTAATAGTAAAATAATCTTACAAAACTTAACATTAAGTATATTTGTAAAATTTTTTACATATTCAAAAGTTAAAACAAATATTGTGTTTTATCAATTATTAAGATAATAACGTTTCACATGAGCACTAAATCGATAACTTGATTAGTGTACAAATTAAGATTTACGTTTTCTATCTACATAAAATAGAGTGGATTGTGGTAAAGAGATGAGTGGGGATTTTATTAATTGGGTTTTTTTTTTTTTTTTCTATGTAAAAGAGAAAATTTACGTTAAGTGAGTTTTTTTGACGCAAATATTTTACTTTACATAATTTTTTTATCTAATTGATAAAAACATGTTTTTTACACTTTGAAAGTCACTTTTACTTTTGTTTTGTGTTAGTTATTATTATTTTGATTTTTTTCCTTTCATTTTCTGTTTTGATCGTCGATTATCTCATTCTTCCTTCACTTCTTGTGTTTGTTACTTTTTTTTTTGTTAATCATTTATTATTATAGTTACCCAGATTTTTTTTTTGTTTTTTTTACACAATTGTTGTCACAACCGAAATTGCAAGTTTTGTGTCGACTATCAAACTATAACAAATTTTACTAATGAATAAAAATTTGTTACTTACAAATTTTATAATCTTTATTATTAGTAGATATTTTCATTAATAATGGATCTGCGGCTAATTTAAAATTTCTCGAATCATTCTCACTCAAATTTTTACAAACTTTCACACACCTTTTACTCAATTTTTCTCACTCATAAATAAAGTGGATAAAAATATTTTGATTTTTTTTTTCAATTAAGCCTATTAGATACTATATAGCTATAGGAATCTTTCATAATTTTAAAATAAGTTCATACTGTTTTCGTAAACATCTAAAACAATGACTAATAAACAATACCAATAAAGTTGGTTAACATCGGTTAACCATAATTTGGACGCTCATTCTCATTTTCTCAACTACAAAAATTTCCAGTAATCAAACTTAATTAAAAGTATTATCAGTGTTCATTTTCATTCTGACTTCAAATAAACACACAAAATCACTCTTAACTACTTGTTAATCTTTTTTTAAGATTGAATATGATTATATACACATTCCTTTTGGTTATAAAACAAGAATACGAGGAAAGTTTCCAAATAGAACATATATGAAATGAACACATATTGCAGTATAACCTAGTTTCACAAAGACCAAGGATTTACAAATAGATTTAATTAGTAAAATGATACTAATTTTGTTCAGTTTGATATCCGCTTTTAAAAACATGTCAAACGAGTCTCAACTTTTGAAAAAATGTTTCAATCAAATCCCTTTCCAGCAAAAAATTATTAACGGTATTGATATTTAAAATTATTTACAAAATTAAGTATTGATATTTATATTAAAATTTAGTGGTAAAAGTTATAAATAATATAACGATATTGATATTTAAAATAACTTACAAAATTAAGTATTGATATTTATATTAAAATTTATTGATAAAATTCATGAATAAAATTAACGACATTAAGAATTTTTATTTGAAAGGGACCTAATTAAGGTATATTTTGAAAAATTAGAACTCAATTAATACATTATTTTTCAAAAACGAATATCAAATTGACACATAAAAAAAAAGAATTAATCTTTACAAATAAAACACACTTTACTTCATTATAAAAATCTTTTATAGATAAAAAATGTAAACATTTACCATTTCATTAGTTTCTAAATCGATAAACTTTCTTTTAAAGACATTCTAAATGAGATCACGGTAACTCGTGTGATTTCACTTGTGTCTATATTATATATTTTTCTAAACATGTTTAATTTTATTTTAACATCTTTTATTTATATCTTGTCTGCTTTCACTTGTCCCTGTATTTTGACATGTTTTATTTTAACATTCTAAATCAAACTTGTGTTCATAATTTGTTCTTATAAATTCGTTGTATACAATCACGTTTGTTTGGATTAAAGCGTAGAAAAGCGTGGATGATAAATTTGCTATGGAAAATAGAAAAAATGAGTAAAAATATATTTAAAACCACAAAAACAATATTTTTCACGTGTAAAACTTTCTTTGAAATGTTATGAAAATTCGGGAAGAAAGTCTTTTGTTCTTTATTTTATTTGACATGTTGCAGTTTTCTCCATTCTTTCTTTCCAGTGTTCATTATAAGTAAAGGAAGACAATCCAATTTTCCTTTTACAACCAATTATGTTATACATCTCATCAACAATGTATATCACATAATTGATAAAGTATGATTAAATATAATTTATAATCTTTTAAATAATTTTTAATATTTTATTAATATAGCTATAATTATACTATTAAAAAAGAATTATTTCTTTTGATTTAAAAAAATGAATTTTTACAATTATTTTAATTATTGGTGTATATTTTTCATTATTTTGAATCCATTATCTCCTTCCACTACCTCTAATGGTGCCTACACAAATGTGTTGTCCCTTCCATGGAAATGTTGTCTCTATCCCTAATTACATCACTATAAACTATCCCTTGGTCCCCTCAACATTCCAAACATTTTATTCAACTATGGAGACTTTAATTGAAATGGAGTATTAAAATTTGAATCTTTATTTTGTTTCAGCATAAAAAAATAAAAAATAAGAATTAAATATTTTTTAGTTTCCAAACTTTAATGTAAAATTAAAATTTGTTGTTGTCATGAATTTTGATACAGTTTTGTTTTTAACTATAAAAATTAAAAAAATATAATTTTTTAACCTAATTGAGTTAAACCTTTTTGACATATCAAATTATTATAAATCAATATTTAAGTTATTTAGGCTGTTCGAATTATTTTAACTAAAATATTACGTTATTTAACTTGTAAAAAAATTAACTCAATTAAATTAAAAAAATATATTTATTTATTTATTTTCAAAATTTAAAAATAAAAATATATTAAAGTTCAAAACAAATAAATTTCAATTACAGATTCATATTTAATTCAAAAATAAAAGAAAACACCAGCTAAAAATTATTTATTAGTCGTATGTGACTGCAGAAAATATCACAGCAAGAACACTGGACTGTTATAATGATTGTGGACACAACACAGCACTACTACTTTCTTGACCAGAATGAGTCTGAAAAATAATATATATATATATATATATATATATATATATATAAGAGAAAATGCACATATTCAGTGTTTTAAGAAATAATATCTTAATTTTTTTTTTAATGTTGATGAGGAGAAAAAACCTAACCGCGGTAGATATAAGCAAAAGGAAATGATATGTTAGACAATTTTTTTTAACAAATTTGACAATCTTTTATCCTTTACTCAATAAAAGTGATTTTTTTTTTAAAAGAAACAAAAACTAAAAAATAAAACAGCAATATTTTAGCGTAAAAGAAAGTTTCTGAAAAGAAATTTTTGTAAGCAAAATGAGATAACAGTGGTTTTGTTCACGCTGGCGCTAATACCACAGCAACATTCACCTCTTTCGAAGGCTTGACTCGAACAATCACTTTCAGAAACTTAACCACCATGATTCGGTTCAGTTCATTCTGCTTCAGGGATTCTGCAGTTGTAGTAGTTTATTATTCTTCAACACAGTTCAGAGCGCGTGGGAAGAAAATAACACTGCATTCTTCACGAACGTGGTATCAAAAGCTGCTATTTGAATAAAATTTGTTCTTTCAAACTTCTCGAATGTTTCAACAACTTCATCGTTTTTTGTCTTGACATATACAGAAACTACATATGAACATGTTTTGCAGACACTTCTTTTGGTGTAGATATTATAAAAGTTAAAGTATTTAAAAATATAAATTGTGAATTTAGCAGAATAAAAAATAAAAATTCTGAATCCGATCCAATTTAAACCCATGATAACGGAGTCACGGGTTAAAACCATTCTGAGTTTAGAAAAGAATCGATATCTGAAGTGGGGTTGGGAAAAGGGAGCAGTGTGTTGTCACTGCAACTTTTGTTACTGTGAGGCATGGGTTGTTGGCTGTGTGTGACAGACGCAGAGTGAGAAGAAAGACAGAATGAGGACAAAAATGGCACACACATAATAGCAGCAGAGGGGCATGGCCTAATCATTTCATACTATCATTCACTTTTTTTTTTTTTTTTGCTTTTTTTTTTAACATAGTATAAATCATTCTTCCTTAATTTTTGCACTTCACCAACGGTGCTCAATCATGGAAAACAATTGGAGACACCATCTACACGTTGCATAGGGAATACCAAGTGCTGTTTGGTGTGCGGGTTTGGTAGTTTACATTTTAACAAATTCATTTACTTTTAACAAACTAAACCCTAATCTTTTTAATTCACATCAAGTTTAGCAAATCTATACAATTGTCGTGGAAGTTAGTCATTATAATAATTAATTTTTTTAAAAAATTATTCGTTAATTATTTTTATAGATAAAAAATTATAATCATTAATTAATTAGAAACCAATTTAAAAATTAAGTCATTCTGATAGTTAAAAATTTAGGTAACTAATTTTGAGTGATCAATTTTCTTTAGTAATTAAAACTATGATAACTAATTTTAAAGATTAAATTAGTAATAAAATATAATTTTTTATTTATAATAGTGATTATTTTAGTAACCAATAATTTTTTACTTTGTATATTGATATTTAAATTGGTCATTATAGTGACTAATAATTTTTAATCACTAAAATTGATTACTAATGAAACATTTTCTTATAGGGTAAGGATATTTGATAACTGATGTCATATATTTTTTTATTAAAAAAAATATATTGGGTTTGATTTTTAATTGTGTTTAAAAAGTTTAAATTAGTCAAATTTATTTTGTTTCATGGTAATGTCATTTTGTAGCTTTTAAATAAGAGAGCAAGAAGAAAAAAAAAATCTTGATTAGAAAACAACATAGGTGAGGGGATGGCAGTTATGAATGAAATTTAGAAAGAAAATAATGTGATTAATCACATTGTGAAGTGACTAAGCTTTGAGAAATACTAATAATGAAACTTTGAAGGTGTTTTGTCCTACTATTTGATAGAGAGGAAAGTAATATGAGATATAAAAAAAATAAAAGGTAAGTTATTTAGTGAAATAAACATATGTGATGAAATAAAATATTTAAAGTTACTTAATTTTAAAGTAAAAGAAATCTTGAATCCACACCTAAATTCCTCGTACGTATAAATAAAAATGTCACTTTTTAGTTGATATGAAGTATGCTTAATTCAAGTTTTATACACCTAATAATTTTAACAATTTTCATTTGAAATTTAAATTATTTGGATATGCGTAAATTAATTATGTTATTACTCATTTTAATGATATGAAATTGATTTGTTAATATTTTAAATATATAAATTTATAATTGATGAGTCATTTGGTCGTGAAGACAATAAAGTGATAAAATATATGGGGTATGCTATCCTAGGATTAATACCAATTATTAACTACTATGTATTAATTATGATCATCAACAATGATATTTCAGAAAGTAAGCACCATAAATGATCCCAATGCAATATAAACCTTAAGAAAGTATAATCTACAGACATAAAGTGAATAAGTTCAAATTACTCTAATCATTCTAGTAATCTCATTCACTCATTACACTTTTGCCTTTTGAGGAATCCACTAAAATCGAAGTTTAATTAGTAGAATTTAACGTCGGTGATTAATTAAAAATAAGACAAATATTTATGTGTATGTGGATAAATGGTGATTATAGTGGATAAATGGGTGATTATATAAGTACATGGTAAAATAAAAACTATCATAGAATCTTTATGTTTTTATGACATATTTATTAAGCGAATATGTGTTAAAGATTCTTGTTAAGTTTATAAAGGAGTTTTATTAATAAGAAAAAACACCAATAAGACTTGAGTCCAATCATATCAAACATTGATACCATTCTCAACCCAAAATCATAAGACAACGAGTTTATGAGCCTTTATTCTTATATAATGTTTTATTTTCTTATTTCTCGCTAAACGTGAGACTTATACTCACACTTAAATTCCTAACAAAGATAAAAAATGAAAAATTTTCAATATCAAATGTGTTGTTCCGATTGAAAAAAAATTAAATTATATTTTTTTATCAACAATTAAGTAATACCAGATATACCAAAAAAGAAAAGAAAAGAAAAAAGTGAGACAATGTAGCATAGATTAATAGGGTAATTTGAAGGGCATAATGGCAACCTATAAGCAGAGACAAAAAGAAATGATGTATGTTTGCCACCCCTATGCCTTTTCTCTACCTTACTTAGGGCTCAAACCAAACCAAAAAAATAAAAAAAAGCATCTTTATTTAAATCAATAATAAATCAAACAATATATTATTCCCATAGTACGTATTCACTCTCACATCATCACTACGTTAGCCTAACGCCAGCAAAAGCCATTTCACTTACCAATTTTTTTTTTAATTATATTGCAAAAATAATTAAATGCGCAGAGATCAAGTATTTGTAGAGTAATAAATTAAATTTATGTATGGTTATTTTAATTTTAATTTGACTATTAAAAAACAATTGTTTGAACTATTAATTTCGAGAAAAAAAAGTTATTTATTTGAAGACCTTATATGAAAAAGTATATGGATGCCATTTTGCTCTTAGAATTAAGCTAATCAATTTTCTAATTAAATTCATTATTAAACTTTTTTAATGTTATTTGGATTAAACACTCGCATCATTGTAATATATTTCCCTATATCAACTTATATTATTTCTTATGCTAAGAAAGATATCACTGATGACTGAATGTACTTTTTATGTCACTCAACATTTAGTATATATAATAATGTCAAAAAAGATATATAGGTGGCCAATGTACATTTCTATTCTGGATCCAAAGTTTAATCCTTGAGGGTTTTCAAGTTTAATTAAAATTGTGATTAATTAGATGGTTAATTAAAGGTTTTTTATATTTATACCACCAAATTATAATATATACGCGGGTCTTATAATTAACAAAGTTAATTTTATAAAATTGAGTTAAATGAACTCATTTATTATAATTGTATTAGAGTTATTAGTGAATTTTAATTAAATTTATATCATCTGTTATTGGATTTTTTTCCTATGTACAAGATATGGCGAACATATATTCTATATTTACCTATATATTATAATTTAATTATATATTTAACAAGACAATATTACCAAAAATATCCCTCTTATGTTTGTTCCACTAATACTTAAGATTCATTAATAATTTAGTAAAATCGATATCATTGTCTAATATAAATAAAATTATACAATACTAATGGCAAATATTTAATTTTAGGGCAAGGATAATATGGTGAAATGCCACAAGTAACATTTACTCTATGGTTGTAATAACTATTTTCTATTTATTGCATAGTAAATAGTTACTTTGTTGATATAATTTACCTTGTTTAAAGAATCATTATTCTGAACAACAACAAAAACACTCACTACATTCATTAATTTCTACAATCGAAGTTCATGATATTCTGTGCTAGGTTAAACAGCAATATGAAGTACAAAGAAAACATAATTATTGAATTATGGCAAATTTCTGAAGCTGGTAGATGAAGTATATGCTTTCAATGGCCATATAGGTCCACAGATTTTTAGGCATGGGAAAATATAAAGTTAATCATGATTGTCACACTAAATTAATCCAAGACATGATAACAATATTATTATTATAAGTTTGGTTTGGAATTTGAGAAAAAAGTTTGGTGTTGTGGGGTTGGTTGGAGTTTTAGAAAGTTAAAAGAGAAAAAAGGGTTTTGAGAAAGGCAAGAGGCTTTTTTGGTCACAAAAAGTCAAATAAGCAATCACCCATCATAATGATACTTCACCACAGTTGCAGAGATGAGTGTGATTGATAATGCATCAATAATCATCATCACTTTTTTCTTTTCTTTTCTTTTATTTCCCAAAAATAATATACAAAAAATGATCCAAAAGAAACTCTTGATATATTATGGATCCTTTTTCTTAGATACTTTATGGTGAATTGATGAATATAATGATCCATAAATTTTCACTTACATTTGATTATAGCTAGGTATCTATTTCTATTATTGTGCACTCAACAGGTTTTGCTTTTGCACATATTATAATTATTATCTACAACAAGGGGATGTTGCATGGAAGTTTCATAGATAGCAATGAAGTTCTGTGTTGAGGCATTTGTCGTGTAATGTTGACCTCCATGATGCCACAGTAAAATCCCACTAGCCATCAAGGACATGGAATTTCTAAGCTTTTTAGGCAAAATAGTACATCACTGTTTTCTATATTGAAACGTTACTAAAAGTATCTCTCACCTTAACTTTTACCTTATTTCTCGCATACTTTTTCAACATTTTTTTTCACCATTTTATTTCCCTTCTACAAACTCTTGTCTATCATAAAATGTCCATTTTTTTTATGCTAGTATAAAATTCTCAATTTTGCAACATTTATCAGTCTCTTACAATTTACAAATTTTGGCACATTTTCCATATAAAAAACTTGAATGATAAATAAAAATATGATAGTTATGTTTTATGCACGAGTTAAATATGGTTTTAGTTCTTATATATATATATATGTGAAATTAAAATTTGTCTCTTCCAAACTTTAATATAATTTGATCGTTAAACTTTATAAATGAATAGATACATTTATTGTAACTCAACTACTTGAACTTTTTTTTGATGTGTTACACAAAATTTTAGATTATCATTTGAGTTGTTTACATCATTTGATACATTTCAGTTCAAATGCTAACCTATAACACCTTTAGTAATTAAAAAAAAGTTAATGTCCTTGAATAGACTACATCCGTTTATTTTTTAAATTTAAAAATAAAATATATCTCGGGGATAACCGAATTCCAATTTATATTTACTCCTTTATTTATTTATTAGACTTTAACTCAAAATTTTGTGCTTGTTCCACCTGTACTGAATGAATGTCCATCCATGTAGTTAGTTATTTCACCTTCCACAGTTCACATGTTGGAATACATAGAATATATGACAGACATTTTAGAAATTAGAAAATCATGGAAGAAAAGAAAGAGAAAGAGAGAGAGAGACAAAGAGAAAAAAGGGAAAGTTGGTTTGGCAACGTTATAAGTTTATGCATTCCATTAGGGTGTAATTCTCACCTCCAAGGTTTGAGAGAAACCACATATATTGAAGCCTCACCAAAACTCTTAGAAACACCAGTAATATCTATATAGAAAGATCAGAAGAAGAAGAAGAAGTAGTAGTAGTAGTAGTGATGTCAACAACTTCACATACCATTCCTCACCACACCTTTTTCGAGGAGCAGGATCAGATTCCTACACAGATGGGGTTCTTTCCCTTTCCTACAAACCTTACTTTGCCTCCTTTGGGTTGCCACCAATCCTCTTTGAAAACCTTCACCTCCATAACACCTTCTTCACTTGCCCTATCTCAACAAGATTCTTCTACCTCAAATCTATCACAAACCCTATTTCACAAGTCCACCTTTGGAGGACCTCAATTCCTCTCCTTGCATAGATCCACTCTGAATCCATGGTGAGACATACCTTTGTTTTTTTCTTTCTATCACATGTTCTTGTTTTTTAGTATTAAAACATCACTCTATTCGTGGTACTGCAACTGTTAAGGTGTTTGGTTATGATTGAATTTAGGGCACTGGGAGAAGTGAGTGATTGCTTCAGCAGTAAAAGAAGTGGATTTGATGATCATCATCATCTGGGAATTTCAGCCATGAAGATGAAGAAAATGAAGGCCAGAAGGAAGGTTAGAGAGCCTAGGTTTTGCTTCAAAACCATGAGCGATGTCGATGTATTGGACGATGGCTACAAGTGGAGAAAGTACGGACAGAAAGTTGTGAAGAACACGCAGCACCCAAGGTATATTCATCAGTTCAAACCCTCTCTCTTTTTGCTTTAATATTTCAAAAGTTGATTCAGGAATATTCAATTTATCAAACACTTTTCATCACCATTGTATTGCAAACATATATCTATTCTCTCTCTCTCCAATCTCTCCACCACTGTCTCATTATTGTCTTGATCATAATTACATGTATATTCATTCAGCTTTGTTACTGGTTTCGGCAAGATCTTAACTTTTTTCTGAATAATGTGGCGGTGCCTATAATTGTTATATGTAAAAGCAAAAGTTCAAAATGTATATATAAAAAATGTTCTAAGGGTTAAAACAACTGATTATGATGATTATAGTATATGAAAATTACATGTCTGCAAGAACTTTTTTCAGACACTCATGCTAAGACTTTTCCTCACAAACCCATTATAGCACTTTCCTGTAAAAATGGTCCTTAATATAGTGCCGTTATGATGGTGTTTTATTGATGGCTCAACATATAAAGATCAACATATAGATTCCGATTATAATTAACATGAGGATGTTGTGTTATTAAATTGTCATTAATGTGTACTTCATGATCGACAACCTCAAAAAAAGGTTTCTTATATGTGTTTGGTCTGCATTGCATGCAGAAGCTATTACCGTTGCACACAAGATAACTGTCGAGTAAAGAAACGAGTGGAACGCTTAGCGGAAGATCCAAGAATGGTGATAACAACCTATGAAGGGAGACATGTTCACTCTCCATCAAATGATCTTGAAGACTCTTCATCTCCATCTCAACTTGGGAACTTCTTATGGTAGATTATTGTTAAGTGAAGATATATAATATTTGTGTATATTAATGGTTATGTTCTTCCTTGAGGGTGTGCTTTGTTGAGATGAGAATTGAATAAGTATGGAGAATGATGAACATGTATTCGTGAAATGCATGATCGTCTCTATCAGGTAATCCATTGTTTTCATCACTTCCAAGCACACCATAAGATTGTTGTTGATTTTTCTTGTTCTATATACCACGCATTTTGCTTCGGTCATGTACTAATGAAAAACTAATTAAGATATTATTAGTGACATTTGTACGTTGCCTTACTTTTTGGCTCTTTTCTTCTTCATCTCTCTTTTCACTTTAGTGTAAACACTTTCTAAGGAAAACTGCAACTTTTTTTTTTCTTTTTAATTTACACATTCAGTAAGATGTGAACTACCTGGTTGAGATGAGTTCAGAACAACCAGACCTAACTCGAGGAACTTTGTGGAGTTATTAAACCTAAGTTATGTAGAAATGTTAGATAAAACAGAAATGAGAAAGGTTGAGTTCAATTGTTATGAAACAAATAAAGTTTGTAAATAGATTTAAAAGGAAGGTGAGAGGTTCTGAGTTCAATTTCTAGTAACAAAAGTTAACGACTAATATCTTTCTCCATAAAAAAAATATAGAAATCAATTTTGTCACAGTTAGAATGCAATTAAAGTTAGGTCTAACTTTCTATTTTTACTATTTAATATTTCTCTTTTAAAAAACATCTTAACTTTTAATGTGCCAGTGTCGTGGGGAATTAAGTGAATTTCAAAAGAAGTTTACTTATATCAATTGAATTTTTTTTATGAACAAAAATATATTGAATAGAGATAAGATAATCTCAATATTTAACTATTTTAAATATAATTAAAAAGTTTTATTATGTTTTGAGTCCATGATAAATTTGGGAATCTTTGATGGAGTCTCTAATAAATTTTCTAATAAATTTTTATTATCTATTGAATCATTGGAATTTTAAAACTTTTTAATTGAGTTCATATAATTAAATATTATTGTTAATTTTATGATGTGATAGTTATTTTGTACTGTCAACCTCCTTGAATGTCGTTACATAATATTTTGTAACAAGAGATCACCTCTTTGAATGTTGTTACATAATATTTTATAACAAGAGACCGTTATGATGAAATTTTTTCCAAATATTTTTTGTATTTAGCAAAAAATATTTTTAAATTTAATTAAAATTATAAAAATATAAAATATGTGTTGTTATAAAATTATGAAATACAAAATACAAAATTATAAAATTAAGAAACTAAAAACTATATAATTACAAAAGTTAACAAATTACAAAATTATAAAAATATATAATTTCATAATTACGAAATTATAAAATATATGAATATAAAATTGTAAAATTATATATTTATAAAAATATAAATTGTAAAATTATGAAAATGAAAATTTATCAAATTGTAATTTTTTTTTAATTTTGTTCTTTTTGTAATTTTATAATTTTATAATTCATAATTTTATATTTATATATTTAATATTTTTGTAATTCATTTTTTTATTTTGAAATTTATAATTTGAATTAAAGTTAAAAATAATTTTCATTAAATATAATAAATATTTGAAAAAAATCTTGTCATCAAGGTCTCTTGCAACAAACTATTATGTCGTAATATGTGACGACATTTAAGAAGAGTGACAATGGAAGATATACCATATCACAAAATTAACAAAAACTTTTTACTATAGGGACTCAATTGAAAAATTGTGAAATATCAAAGATTCAATAGACCACATAAATCTACTAGGGACTCAATTGAAAGTTTTCAAATTTACCAAGACTCAAAACATAATTAAGCCTAATTAAAATTAGTCATAAAGATTAAAGACTTGACATTTTTAAAGTTCATGATAAATTTGGGAACTTTGGTTCTTAATAAATTTAAGATTTTCGATCCAATCATAGTTATTAACTTTTTTATGTGACATTATTATTATTTTGTCACATTATCTTGTTAAATTATCGCAACATATAATTTTATTATTTATTATTTTTTAAATATTTGTAAATTATAATTATAATTTTTTTTTAGTTTTATCGTTATATCATCGTATTGTTATATTGTCATATCGCTATATCGTCATATTATGATATTGTCATATACAGGCTCATGTTTTAGGCTTATTTACTCATGATTTCTAGGATCAACTTTCCTAAATCCTTAACTCTAAGCTCTAAGCCTCTTACAAATTTTATGATTGAGAAGAGATTCTTATTATCATACCGTCATACCGTCATACCGTCATACCGTCATACCGTCATACCGTCATACCGTCATACCGTCATACCGTCATACCGTCATACCGTCATACCGTCATAC
>Ga0214543_1005185_pt1 | contig 24170 bp, 15 predicted proteins | sample CNSS2metaG_FD_160094 | JGI IMG/M metagenome (GOLD analysis project Ga0214543, IMG submission 160094) | Root nodule microbial communities from cowpea collected in UCLA plant growth center, Los Angeles, California, USA - CNSS2 | ecosystem: Host-associated > Plants > Roots > Nodule | place: USA... | reverse complement strand
TATATATTTATATATATATATATATATATATATATATATATATTTATATTTTGGTCAAGAAAACTGTCAGATAATTCTTAACCAAAAACAAAAAGAAAGAAATATTTTTAACCCTAGCTTAAGACTTGCTTAGGTAAAAAATAATATGTCCCTTGACCATGAGATCAAAATTTGTATTTATAGAATAATCAGTTACAAATATTGGATTTTGTAGATAATACATAACAAAATAAAATTATCTTTTTCCCTAAAATATCTCTCAAAATAATAACAAAAACCTCCCCCCTAAAAACCACTCAATATATTTAAAAAATAACCTCCTAAATATTCTAAAAATCAAATCCCCCAAATATCAGACACTGATTATCTCTCAATTTCCTACAAACTCCTCGGACTCGCACCTATCTCCTCTTGTATTCGTCATCTCGCCTTTATACCGAACCCCTCTAACCATCACCTCATCCCATACTAAAGTTACTTTCTCGATGCCTCGGTATAATGACGAAATGCTATTCCTAGACAAGTACAATATATATTGTTCTGGTTCAGAAAAATATTAGATGATTCTTCACCAAAACAAAAAGAAAGTTTTTGTGACTTGCTTAGGCCAAAAAAACTCTCGTCCCTTGACCATGGGAGTAACTTTATTATTTATATCATAATTAGTTACAAAATATTGAATCCTAGATATACAAAATAAAATAAAATAAAATAATAACAAAAAGGAAATCATCTTCTGCTCCTAATATATCTCTAAATATAACAACAACCTCAAAAAATGAAATTATCTTCCACTCCTAAAATATCTCTAAATATAATAACAACCTTATTAACTCCTACAAACATCACCATATACAAAACTAACAGGATTAATATTCTCCCTCGGTGCCTTACCGAGCCGACATAAAACCCACTTGTCCTCTCGGTCTGTAACCGACTCCCTCTGGCCTAGTACATAGCTCTCCAAATTCTGCATGATCTCGCCCTTAAAACGAAGAGAGCAGAATTTGTCTTGTCAACACTGCCCTTCACCACTTCCCATAAAATCATCATTACTCCCTGCATTTACGCCTCCACGTGTAACCTATCTGCCGTTACTCCCTACATTTACGCCTCCACGTGTAATCTATCTAACGGACACCCTTTCAATCCCTTTTTTTTGAATACCAAACGACGCTCATTTCCCCCTTTCAATTTGCACCATTAACAATTCCCTTACCTCTCACATTTGTCACACTCCCCAACGTCTTGCTCAACCGCCATTTCCTTTTTTCAGGTATTTCTTCTTTTCTCGTTCAGATTCTATACCTGCACTTTCTTGCTTCCTGTACTGGCTTCTTATACATTATCTTTGTTTTCTGCGCTGTGTTTTAGCTTGCACTTGCTTTTCTCCCTTTTTTGATCACCCTAACTTATTTTGAGAATACTTTCCCTCGACATACTTTCAATCGCCCTCCATGAATGATCACTATAATGCCCTCTATTCTTAGGCCCTTCTGGCCTTGCGGAGGGAAACCTCAACCATGACTACCCTTACTAGGGTTAGAGCTTTTAGACGCCACCAAACTTTATGTAAAAGCAATGAATCTAACGTAACTGTAATCGCCTGCGAAGGTGATGAACCTATCTGTAGGGATGGCAATTTATTCCCTATTTCCCCTCAAAAATTTACCTTTATGTATGTCACCTTATTTGAGAAACTAGGTTTGCATCTTCCCTTTAACACTTTCGAGAAAGAACTCCTCACCGTCCTGAACGTCTCTCCTTGTCAACTTCACCCTAACAACTGGGCCTTCATTCGTGCCTTTCAAATTTTATGCACCCATTTCGGTATTACCCCCTCAAGCAACATGTTTCTCTATTTCTTCGAGTTACGAGCCCCTCACAAACAACTACTAGCATCTCTCAGTGGAGTTAGTGGCCGAGCCCTCCTAACCCTATACAACTCTTCTTACAAGGGTTTCAAAGGTATCTTCATAAAGATAGTTGCCCCCGACCACAGTCCTTCCCTTCTAGAAGGCTTCCCCTTGTATTGGTGCCAATCACCTAACCTTCAATCCCCTCGGCAATTAGAAGACCTGGATCCCTCCGAGAAAAAAGACTGCCTAATGCTGGAACAACTGGATGTTATTTTTGATACCCGAAAACTATTAGAGCTGGAATTCCGAGTGGTGGATCTAAAATTCCACATCGGTACTTACTTTACAATCGTCCTCTTATTATAACATACTTAATACTGACTCTCTCCTTTTAACCGACTCTATTTATTTTTGCAGAGAACCTAATGGCGATGTCCCACGAAGATATGCTAAAACGAGCTCGTCAACTTAAAAAACAAAAAACCTCCACCCCTGGCGCAAGTCCTTCAGCTCCCCCTCCCCGTATTGAACTCCACGAAGAGACTTCCGAGCCTGACCTCAAACCCCTAACCCAAAAATTCAGAGCCCGAGGTAAAAAAGTCATTGAAACCACCTCCCAACATTCAACCTCCCAAACTCAAGTGGCCCCCCTCCACACCGCAGACGATACTGAGTTAAGCTTCTGGCATCCCCAATTCCTTCATTCCCAACATAGCCGGAAACACAACTACCTCCGCCACGACATCAGCTTGCTAAGAGCCCAAGACCTTCAAACTCTTCATGAAAGCCTCCTGGCTGATCTCCATAAGGCCGAGGCATCTAGCCTTATGCTGATGGACCAGTTTAGCCTCCAATCCACTCAGAAATCCCTTGACCTAGAGCAGAAAGATCAAGCCTTGATACTTTCCAAAACCGAAACCTCCCGCTTAACCAACGAAGTCACAAAGCTAACCAATCAAGTAAAAAGAAAGGATGAATCACTTGCCGATCTACAGAACCAGCTAAGAACCCTTGAAGCTGAGAAGGAAAGCTGGACTCTTAAAGAGAAGGATCTTCTCCACAACTCAGAACTTCTAAAAGATCATATCGGTTACTCCCTAAACATGGGATTCCAACTAGCCCTTGAACAAGTCTGAGTTCTTTACCCAGATGCAGACTTATCTCCAGCGGATATCTCCAAGTCGGTGGTTGATGGACAACTGGTGGACACTAACGATTAAAAATCTTCAGTTTTCCCTTCTAGTCTTTCCATTCTTATTTCGCCCTTCAAACTTATTGCTTTGCTACTTTTACTTCCTTGTTATTGCTTGAAACATTATGTTTTAATATTTAGTCTTACTTTCCCCTATTTGACTATAAAATTTTTCCCTCTTCTCACGTAGCTTACAGATAAAAATTTAATCAACTCGATAATTTCTCCAAATCGTTATCCGTACTTCCCCCCACCCTTGACCGATTCCTACGCTTTCGCAATTCCATCCTTAAATTATTTTAAGCCGCGTCTGTTATCAGACCATGCTCTCCAACTCGCAACATTGACTTTAAAGCAAATAATAACTTATTCACGAACTGAACTCTCAATTCTGCAAACATTCAAACTAAATCAAATAATAACTCGTTTATGAACCGAGCTCTCAATCCAGCAAACATCAAACTAAAGCAAATAATAACTCGTTTATGAACCGAGCTCTCAATCCTGCAAACATCAAACTAAAGAAAATAATAACTCATTTATGAATCGAGCTCTCAATCCTGCAAACATCAAACTAAAGCAAATAATAACTCGTTTAAGAACCGAGCTCTCAATCCTGCAAACATCAAACTAAAGCAAATAATAACTCATTCATGAACCGAGCTCTCAATCCTGCAACATCAAACTAAAGCAAATAATAACTCGTTTATGAACCGAGCTCTCAATCCTGCAAACATCAAACTAAAGCAAATAATAACTCATTTATGAACCGAGCTCTCAATCCTGCAAACATCAAACTAAAGCAAATAATAACTCGTTTATGAACCGAGCTCTCAATCCTGCAACATCAAACTAAAGCAAATAATAACTCGTTTATGAACCGAGCTCTCAATCCTGCAACATCAAACTAAAGCAAATAATAACTCGTTTATGAACCGAGCTCTCAGGCTCGGAGTAGATCGCATAGATTCTTTTAACTTCAAGCACATAGGCTCGGAATAGAACTCATAGGTTCTTTTAACCTCAAGCACATAGGCTCGGAATAGAAATAATAGGTTCTTTTTCTTCAAGCACATAGGCTCGGAATAGAACTCATAGGTTCTTTTAACCTCAAGCACATAGGCTCGGAATAGAACTCATAGGTTCTTTTAACCTCAAGCACATAGGCTCGGAATAGAACTCATAGGTTCTTTTTCTTCAAGCACATAGGCTCGGAATAGAACTCATAGGTTCTTTTAACCTCAAGCACATAGGCTCGGAATAGAACTCATAGGTTCTTTTAACCTCAAGCACATAGGCTCGGAATAGAACATGTAGAACTGAAATACTGTAGTATTAAAAATCAAGAAAAAATATCTTTACAAAAACAAAACAATTTAACCAAAATGTCAACTAAAATAAAAACGCAAATTAGCCGCATTCCATGTTCGCGGGATCTCCTTCCCCTCTAATGTCTCTAACTTATAAGCTCCTTCTCCCAATACTTATTTAACACGATAAGGCCCAGTCCACTTCGGCGCCAACTTGCTATCCATCTGAATTAACTGTGCTTTCCTTAATACCAGATCTTGTGCCTGGAATCCCCGAGGTACTACCTTAGTCTTGTAACTTCTCTCTAACCTTCTCTTCATTGCTTCATTAGAAATCTGAGCCAAATCCCGAACCTCATCTATAACATCAAGGTTTGCCCGCAAGCCAGCTTCAGAAATCTCCTCATCAAACAATCTCACTCTTCCAGTGTTCTCCATAACCTCTATAGGGATCATTGCGTCAATACCATACACCAAAGCAAAGGGAGTCTCTCGGGTAGACGTCTGGGGAGTGGTGTGGTATAACCACAACACTCAATGTATCTCATTTGGCCATTCTCCCTTTGCTGCCACTAATCTTCGCTTCACACCCCTCAGTATCACCTTATTGGCCGCTTCTGCTTGCCCATTCGTCTGAGGATGCTCCACCGAAGAGAAAACCTGTTTAATCCCGACTTCCTCGAACAATTGCCTCACCTGTGAACATGCAAACTGAGTTTCATTGTCCGAAATAATTCGACGTGGAACACCAAATCGACATATTATATTCTTCCAAATAAATTCTCGGATCCGACCACCCGAGATCACAGGAACCGGCTCAGCTTCAATCCACTTTGTAAAATACTCTACAGCCACGATCAAAAACTTGAATTGTCTCACCGCTTTAGGAAACGGTCCCAAAATATCTATTCCCCAAGTGTGAAAAGGCCAAGGTGCATTAATAGAGTGCAACACCTCTAGCGGAGCACGACTCCAATCGGCATGTTTCTGACATGATTCACATTTCCTAACATACTCCACGCAGTCGTTCTTCATAGTGGGCCAAAAGAACCCTCCTCGGATTATTCGCAGCATCAATGCTCTCCCCCCAACATGACTCCCACAAATGCCCTCATGAAGTTCGGTCATGAGTCGAGATGCCTCCCTCCTTCCTACACAAATCATCAAAGGTCTGGAATATCCATACCTAAATAAATGACCATCTATCAGTGTATACCGGCTTGAATTTTTCTTTATTTTCTGTGCCTCATTAGGATCCTTAGGTAATTTGCTATCTGCAAGATAGCTTTTTAAAGGTGTCATCCAAGATTCTTTAGTCGTCAAAATCTCCAAAACCTGATGCGTCTCCCGCGTATCCACCCGAGGAACTACTAACGTTTCCCTTATCACCGACTTATGCTGCCCCGGTTTCGAACAACTAGCCAACTTGGATAACAAATCAGCTCGGCAATTTTGCTCCCTCGGAACATGCACAAATTCAAAGAGAACAAAACTCTTCACAACAGATTGGACGACTTCTAAATATGTGGCCAACTATGGGTCACGAGCTTGAAATTCTCCGGTCACCTGACCTGCTACTAATGCGAAATCACTTTTGACCAACAACCTAGTGATTCCCATCTCTTTAGCCAAAAGCATACCTGCTATTAAAGCTTCATATTCTGCCTGATTATTACTAGCTTTGAAAGCAAACCTCAACGATTGTTCAATTAATACCCCTTCTGGCCCTTCCAAAACTATATCAGCACCACTACCTCTTAAATTAGAAGCCCCATGCACCGATAAGATCCACGTTATTTCCCTTACGCTCTGATCCGCAACAGGTGGTTCAGATAACTCCACCACAAAATCAGCCAAAAACTGAACCTTGATCAGTCCTCGCGATTCATATTGTATTCCATACTCCGAGAGCTCTATTGCCCATTTAACCAACCTGCCTAATATATCAGGTTTTTGTAATATGTATCTGATCGGAAGATCCGTCATCACCTTGACACTATGATTCTGAAAATAATGTCTCAAATGCCGAGCGGACACTACTACAGCCAATGCGGCTTTCTCTATAGTGGGATATCTCACCTCAGCACCATGAAGCACTTTACTTACAAAGTACACCAGTTTCTGCTCCCCATCGCTTTCTTAGACTAATACCGAACTGACTGCATGCTCGGTTACCGATATATACAACGATAGTTCAGCGCTTTTTTCAGGCTTACACAATATTGGTGGTTTGCTTAGATACTCTTTCAATTTTTGGAAAGCTTCCTCACACTGATCAGTCCATTGAAACCTTTCATTCTTCTTCAAGCATTGGAAGTAAGGAAAACCCCGATCCCCACTTTTAGCAAGAAAACGGGACAAGGCCGCAATCCTCCCCGTCAGTCTTTGTACTTCTTTAACATTACTTGGACTCCTCATGTTTATAATGGCTACACATTTATCGGGATTAGCTTCTATCCCCCTCTCGGTAAGCAAGAAACCCAAAAACTTTCCTGCTTTAACCCTAAAAACAGACTTCTCGGGATTAAGCTTAAGTCTGTATTTGTTGATTGTAACAAATAATTCCTCCAGATCTTCCTTATGCTTCTTCTCTTCTACCGAAGTGACCACCATATCATCCACATACGCGTGGACATTTCTCCCCAACATGGATGCCAAAATTCGGTCCATTAACCTTTGATAAGTAGCTCTTGCATTTTTTAACCCAAACGGCATTACCCGATAACAGTAATTAGCCGTTCCTTCAATAAACGCCGTCTTATCTTCATCTGATGAGTGCATCTTGATCTGATTATAGCCTGAATAAGCATCCAAGAAACTTAACAAAGCACAGCCCGATGCACTATCAACCAGGGCATCTATATTAGGCAAAGGATACGAATCCTTTGGGCAGGCATTATTCAAATCCGTGAAATCCACGCACATCCTCCACTTTCCATTAGACTTTTTCACCATCACCACATTTGCTAACCAAGTCGGATATTGTATCTCCCGTATATGAGCCGCCTCTAATAACTTATATATCTCCTCAGTAGCTGCCTGGGCACGATCTCCACTCAACTGTCTACGCTTATGAACTTTAGGTTTAGCCAAAGGGTTAATGTTAAGCTTGTGACATAAAAAATCAGGATCAATCCCTGACATATCCGTTACACTCCAAGCAAATGAAGAAAGGTTTTTCTTCCGCACCTGTATAAGCTGTTGCTCTTGCTCTAAACTCATATCGCCTCCAATTTTTAACTTCTTACCCTCTACAAGGACCTCCTTCACCTCTCCTACAGGCTGAGGCCTTCTTTCAGGGTGTACTAGTCTAGGATCTAACTCGGGATCTACGACTACCTCCGTTGTGCTTACTGAATATGCTACTTTCCTCCTTAACCTTAGACTGTCTTCATAACATTTACGAGCGGTCTCCTGATTTACGGATAAAGTGAGCACCTTCCCCTCATCAGAAGGAAACTTCATCTTCAAGTGCACTATCGATACTACGGCCCCCAATTTATTGAGAGAAGGCCTTCCCAACAGTAAATTGTATGACGAAGGAGCGTTGACAACTATATACCGTATAAATATAGTTTTTGCATCTTCTTTGTCCCTAAAGGTCGTTCGAAGATCAACATACCCTTTAACCTCCACCTGATCTCCTGAGAAACCCACAAGCACTCTGTCAAATGGCTTTAACTGGTCCATCGGTATTTGTAACCCTAGGAAGGTACTCCAAAACATCACATCGGCAGAACTCCCCTGATCAATTAGCACCCTATGAACATTCCTTCCCATCATAATCACAGACAAGACTATGGGATCATCTTCATCTGGGATTACTCCTTTTAAATCATCACTCGAAAATAGTATGTCTGGAACTTTCCTCGGCTTGTCAATCGTGGCTGTAGTCATGACACTCCTTACATATCGCTTCCTAGCCGAGCTGGTCTGTCCTCCTCCCGCAAAACCTCCTGCTATCATATTAAAATCCCCCAGGACGGGTGTCTCATGCAAATCGGGAACCGTGCGAGTTTCAGATGGTTTCGCGTCTGCATCCGATTTCATGAATTTCTCCAGAAGTCCCCTGTCTGCTAAGATAGAAAGCTGATGATTTAAAGCATAACACGAATTTGTGTCATGACCTCTAGCTTGATGAAACTCACACCAAGCATCCAGTCTACTGCCGAGTGCCTTCCCCGCGATATTAGGATAGCGCAAATGCTTTGCTATTTCCGCATCCTCCAGTATTTGGGCGAGAGCCACCCTGAAACTTGGGGTTTTCTGAACTCGTCGATACTCGGTCCTTTGTTGTGCGACATAGGGGACGAAACGTCGATCCGACTTCGTCCGGGGTGGAGTTCTTTCTCTTCGATAAGTTTTCATATCTCGTTCACTCCGGGAATGAGCCAACGGTCTTTTGTCCCCTGCTTTTTTATGACGCATAGCCTCCTCGGTCTCTATCTCCACAACTGCCCTTTGCCAAATCTCCGTTAAGTTCCTTGGAGGATATCGGTACAAGGATTCACCGAACGAACTGGCTCGAAGTCCTTTCACGAAGGCTTTAACGAGCAAACCCTCGTTAGGATCTATTAGCCTCATACTAATATTGGTGAATCGATTAAGGAACTGCTTTAGTGTCTCTTCGGTGGTTTGTCGTATATCAAACATGTCTGCCATCTCCACTGGTTTGGCCCTGTTGGCTGAAAATCTCTCTAGGAAAAGACGTTTAAAATCATTAAACGAGTTGATCGAAGAACTCGGTATAGTGTTAAACCATTCTAGAGCAATCTCGGCTAGCGTGCCCACAAACATTTTACAACGTATTGCGTCATTACCCCCGATATCATCATCCGAGCCTGGAACGCTTTGAAATGTAACTCAGGATCAGAATTCCCTGTGAAAGGCGTGATTTTTGGAATTACGAAATTCTGTGGAATTGGCTCCTCCATAATCGAATCTACCAGAGGACTGGCATCACCCACATCGGGGTTCAACCGACTGTCATATCGGAAACTGACCCTGGTGGCCTCCAATCGGCTTTGCATATCCTCGTTTGCCTTCCGTAGCTGTTCTTGTTGCCGAAGTGCCTCTTCTAATCGCTAATGTGTTTCTTCAGCATCTTTCCGCAATCTTTCTCTTTCTCCCAAAGCCTCTTCCCTTAGAGCCTGTAAATCTTCTTCTGCTTTCTTACGAGTTTCTTCTCTCTCCTTTTCTAGCTGAACCTGATCAGCCTCTGCCTTCAGTCTGATTTCCTCATTCTCTCGTTGTAGCTCTAGTATGCTTTGCATTATCTGCTGCCTGGTAGGTCCTTCACGCGTCGCTCCTCTACCTCTATTCATCCTCAAATTCATCTCTTTTCTGTTTATTATTCTGATGGGGTAAGGATCGAGTTTTACCGAATCCCACGGTGGGCGCCAATGTTCTGGTTGAGAAAAATATTAGATGATTCTTCACCAAAACAAAAAGAAAGTTTTTGTGACTTGCTTAGGCCAAAAAAACTCCCGTCCCTTGACCATGGAAGTAACTTTATTATTTATATCATAATTAGTTACAAAATATTGAATCCTAGATATACAAAATAAAATAAAATAAAATAATAACAAAAAGGAAATCATCTTCTGCTCCTAATATATCTCTAAATATAACAACAACCTCAAAAAATGAAATTATCTTCCACTCCTAAAATATCTCTAAATATAATAACAACCTTATTAACTCCTACAAACATCACCATATACAAAACTAACAGGATTAATATTCTCCCTCGGTGCCTTACCGAGCCGACACAAAACCCACTTGTCCTCTCGGTCTGTAACCGACTCCCTCTGGCCTAGTACATATATATATATATATGTATATAAGGTTAATTAATAAACTATGAGTATTTTAATAATTTAAGCGGGGACGGAGATATGGTGAGGATATGTATTATTGCAGGAATAGGGATAGGGATGGGGCGGATATGTACATCCACATCCCCATCCTCATACCCAATTGAAAAATTCAAATATTTCTCATACCCATATCCAGTCAATAAGGGAATTCTCCCGTCAAAACAAAGATAGGTTCAAATAATACCCACGATGGATTTATTTACCATGGCTAATGAAGATAAGGCAAAGACAATTAGGGAATGACCTATACGTGATAGTGTAAATGAGGTAATAATAGTAGTAGAAATTTTCTTATTTCAAAATTCTAATTTTAATGTAAAATAACATTATGACAAGAGGTTACATGTAAATGGCACTATGCATGTATATATTCAATTTCTATATATGTAGTCAATGGATGTTAAAGTACAAATTATTACATGTGAAAATTTGGGTCAACTTGGCCTATTTTGGTCTAATCCGTCGTTTGTCTGTCAAAAACAGATCGGGTCGGACTAATCCGTCAAGCAAAAATGGGTCACTATTGACAATCTGTTTGACATACAAAGAGTTAACGGGTCGGACCGATCCGTGACCCTTTTTCTTTTTATTTTTTTAAATTTGTTATAAATTTTTAAATATTTTATTTTCAGAATTTTTTTATATATACATATAAATGATTATTAAAAGTATATATAATCATGTAAAAATTTTCTAAACTTTTAATTGATTGGTTAATGTATTTAGTTAGATAAATTAAAATAGTTATTGCATTTACATGTTAAATTACTCAATTATAGCTAATAATTGGAACTTAATTTATAAGTGATAAAGATTTAAATTAAATACTATTATATATTTACACTTTTAAAAAATATAATATAGAAAAATTAATCTTTTAAATTCTTTTTTATTAATGTTTTAATTAAAAAATGGACCAACAGACCATGTTGGGCCATACTGAATTGACGCCGACAGGATCCATCCCACTTTGAACGGGCTACCCAACCTGTTTTGCTATGCCTACAAATTATTGCTACAACTCATTTTTAAAATGGAATGGAAAAGCTTCACATTTTAGATATTCATAGTATTGACTTAAGAATAAAATTACAAATAGATTATACAATTACAACGACCAAATCCTTAATCATCAAAGAGTGAATTTTCAAGTCTTTACTTTAAAATAGAACTTGTCATATTTTACATTACAAACTTCAACCTTCAAATCTTGCACTCCAGCAATCTATAATGCTTTCATCTCAGAACGGTGTCTCCAAGAAAATCGATTTAAACTGCAAATTCTGTGCTAAAATTCATATGATAGAATTAGTAATGATGAGAAAAAAAAAATTGAAGTCTTAGTGATAAGCTAAATGAAAACGAAAATATAAAAATCCATTAGAGTACAAAAAAGTGTATAGCATTTAAGCATTTTAAAATGGTGTAAGCATAATTCATCTGAAAACATGAAAAATTCTAAAAACAGAGCATACTATCTATAATTTATTTACACTAGCAAAAACATTTCTTTCATGGAAAAGGGACTACCATTAGTAAAGCCCTGAATAGAAGAATAGGATATAATCGGTTTTTTTTAATTGGAGTCCATTGTAAGTCAAATTTGTAAAAGAGGGTCTCTCGATTTTTTTTTTTTTTAAACAGGATCAAGTTGTTATAGGGTACGAATTTTGTTTTTAAAAAAGCGAATTTTGTTTTTAAAAAAAGCGATGTCGTGAGAGTGGAGACCGATTTCTTTATATCTGCTATTGAACCAGAGGCCGGTTTCACTTTTAGATTGCTGGTTTGTGGCAAGAGTTGTCTTGCACTACTGTTGTCGTGAGCAAGGGGTTGAGGAGCCGAGGAAGCATTGGTTTATTGCTGGTATGGGTGATGAAGAAGATGGTAGGCTTTGAGGGAGAGTGCAATTGGATTGAGATCTTTGGCCAAGGGAGTCCATTTAAGAAGGAATTGCGGGGGTTTTGGTTTGGGTTGGATTGTGAGAGAGCGTGGAGGTAGGTTGAGGAGAGATCAAACATTGAGGGGGTGAGAAGGAAGAAGGGATGGTTGGGGGTGGGAGATGGAACCAAAATGATTGAGGTAGGTTCAGGAGAGATCAAACAATGGCATCGAGTCTCACCACTTCAATCTCAAATATAAAGAAACGGCCTCCATTTTGACAACGTCACTTTTTAAAAAAAAAATAAAATAAAATTGGTTGAGGGATGACTTCACCTTTAATATCGTTTTCCGTGAAGACTTGATCCTGTTTCGCAAAACAAAAATTTCAACAATATCCTATTTTAAAAATTTATGATCAAAAGGATCCAGAAATAAAAAAAAAGGCGATATAATCAATGTCTAATTGAATTGATGAAATCCAATGTGTGGCTGAGAGAAAGAGACATACTAATGGAAGTACTTTTGAATCTACTATTGCCAAGGATAAAGAACTAATTAAGCAAATTCTAACAATTACATTCATACCAATTCAACGTGTACATTCGTTTTTAGAAAGGCATTCTACATTTCAATATTAACACTAGTTAACGATTTGCTTAACTGGAGAGAAATAAATACTATGAAATTCAAAGAAAAAAGTTATTACGATTATCTACCTGTTATTCTTCGAGCCACCTCTGGCACTTTGCTATGTTCACTTCAACCATTACTGGTAGATAGTCTATGAGTGTGTTCAAGAATCTCAAGTCTATGAGCTTAACAAGGGTACCCATGGATATAGGAATCTTTCCAGTCAATTTATTGCTACTTAAATCAAGAAACAATAATTGGTCCACAGATTTCCAACAATCTGGAAGTTGCCCCTTTATTTGGTTATATGATAAATCTAAAGTGGCCAAGTTTGCAGCTTTGACGTTTCCACATAAGAATGAAGATAAATCTGAAAAATTATTTGAAGAGAGTAACAGAACGGAAGCTTGTAGCAAAAATAATGGAACTTTTCCCCCAAACTTATTTGAATTTAAATCTATAGATGGTCTGTAAAGAAGCTTGAATTGCATATTAGGAATTGTACCAATAAGATTATTGTGAGCCATTCTCAACACGTATATAGTCTGCAACTTATTCCAAAACCATGGCATAGTTATGGTCATATGACATTAGTCTTACACATATAAGACCTTAGACACTACTTTTACACCAAAATCTTAAGGCAATGTTGTTATGGGTCTTTATTCTTATATAGTGTTTAACTTTGTCTTTTTTATCCAATGTGGGACTTTTTGACTCACACTTGGACTATTCCCAACAGATATATCCAGAGCGAGCAACCAATTTTGAGTCTGAAGCCAACTAGGAAAACTCGGGCCTAGTCCGCAAGATGCAATATGCAAGTAACTTAATTGGAAAGGGGGAACCCAACTAGAGACAAATTTTAAAGACAACGAGTTGACAAGAATAAGTAATATAATTTGGAAAAGTTAGAAAGATGAGATTCAGTGACATCACCCTCTAAAGAATTCCACTCTAACGACAAAACCTTTAACCCAGATAGCAGGTTGATGCTTGCCAGTAAATTGGTTATAAGACAGCTTCAATTCCCAAATTATGTGTCTACTGCACCATGAAGAATTTTGAATGAAGCTCAGAAATTCACCATTCAACTTGTTATTTGAGAGGTCTAATCTCTGTAACCTGCACATGCTCCCAAAGAAAGATGGAACCTTTCCTTGTAGTTTGTTGTTAGAGAGATAAAGATATTCAAGAGAGTTCATCGATTTCCCAAATTCATCTGGAATGGAACCTTCCAAGAAATTAGAATCAAGGTGAAGGGTACGAAGATTGGTAGTGAAATTAGAAAGCCAGTGAAATATGGAGTACGATCTTAACAAGTTGTTAGAGAGGTCAATGTGGAGAAGAGAGGACAAAGAATTCGTTGTGGAAGTAGATGAAATAAGTAAATTTCTATCTATCAGACTGCTGCTGCCTAGATGAAGCTCTTGGAGTTTGGAGCTGATATTAGAATTACCTAGAGACATTGATGATGCTAGATTACTATAAGAAAGGTCAAGGATCTTAAGAGATGGAAAATTTGGACACAGAGAAGATGACAAAGCAATATTATTATGAGGGAGATAAAGCTCTTGAAGATGAAGGCCAAAGTTAAACAACAGTTGAAGGGTTGATGACGTCAACATATTAGAAGAGAGATCAAGGATGGTAAGAGAAATGGAATTGTTGGAAGAACGAGAATGAAACAAAGATTGAATATCAATATCTAGAAGATTACAGTCAACTAGCCTCAACTCTGTTAAGTTTGGAATGATCTTACTAATAGTTTGTAGCCACTGGCGAGAGGAGCCAAGATAATGTAATGAAGTGAGTTCAAGAACGGTTAAGGAATGGAGAGAAGACAACCACTGTGCATCCTTACCTTTTATATCAAAATTGCCACCTAGCCGAAGAGTATGCAACAATGGAAGATTCCCAATTTGAAAAGGGATTGCTCCGGAAAGAGAATTTGAAATGTTGTAGCTTGTAATCTCTCCATAATTACCTCCAATACTGAGATATCGTAGCTTCCTGAGATTCCCAATTTGATATGGGATTTTTCCAGAAAGGTAATATCCTCCAAGATCGAGGTACTGCAACAGTTTGAGATTCCCAATCTGAATAGGAATTTCTCCCCAAAGAATACTGTCCCTAAGATTTAGATAGCGTAGTTGGGAAAGATCACCGAGTTTTGAAGGAATCGTCCCCGCAAAGTAAGAATTGGAGAGACGGAGGTATCTTAAGTTGGTGAAGCCCATGAAGTCTGGGATGTAAGTCCCAGCAAAATCATTATGGCTGAGATCTAGATGTTGAATATATTGCAAGTGGATCAATGAAGTGACATTGATTGGACCTCTCAAATACTGTGTGTAGTCGTTGTCTCCATGAAGATCAAGTAGTTGTACATGACCTGTTTGATGGTTGCATTGAATGCGTTCCCATTTGCAACAATCTGTATTATTGGTCCAAGTCGACAGCATGCCAAGGTCTTTAAGGCCCACTTTGAAGTTGAGGAGTGCTTGTCTCTCCCTCTCTATGCACTTTGCTTGACCATTTTCACTTGAGTTCTTCAATGTCACACTAATTCCCGAAGCAAGCAATGAAAGAAGGAGAAGGAAATAAAATGATTTGAGAAAATAAGCACTCATTGAAGTTTTTCTGATTCAAATAATCTTAACAAGGGGGAGTAAACAAGAGTAGTATACTGCGAATGTTTACAAAGCTCCATGGCATCATTTATATTCATAATTGTAGGGACGGGTGGTGACTTTCTAAAGACTAGTAAGAGAGACAAAGTCTAAAATGTTGATTTCATAAAATTAAGAAAGTAATGAAAAAACAGAATTCACAAGAAAGTAAAGTAATTATTGCAAATGAAATTGCACTAGCCTGGTAAACAAAACCTGTTGAAAATCCATGTTCATCTAAATCTTATTATAAATAAGAAAAAAAATATCATAAATCCATGCTTTAAAGATTTTGGTTAAAAATAGCATAAATTAAACTTAGGTCACACTTACGTAATCTTCCTTTAATAAGTTTATCTAAAAACAAAATCATCAATAGATATTTTAGTTAGCCTAGAATAATACATGTGACATCAATTGTCCCGTGGTGGAAGTCGAGTGAATCGAGTCACAATCGAATGGTGGTGTTTGGACTGTTACACTCTTAAGTAAAAGGAGTTGCGCCGTAACTAATAACTATAGCTTTTAGTCTAATGGTAAATCCTTATCCTAACGAATGTTAACTACTTCAACTTACTTTTCTAATATTTTAACACAACACTTTTAAATTTAAATTAGAATAAGCATTACATACAATTTATTTGTATATATACAACTAAAATTTACAATAAAAAAATATCTCTCTTTATTTTTGATTTACAACAAACAATCTAAATTGTCATATAAAATCATTTCAAATAGTTGACATTTTTAAAAAGAAAATTAAAATTAAATTGGTAGATTGAAATAGACGGTAGTTAAACAGACCAAGTCTTCTTAACAAGGGTTTCTTCAATTTCAATCAAAACATTTGTTGAATTTCCAAGTCTTCTAATCCCAAAAGATGGGTTAGAAAATTAAGCACCTCAATCATATCAATACATTCTTAGTTGTGGAAAAGCTGTCTTCACCATAATAATTTTCTATATTTGGTTGGGTCCGATATATCCTCATGTTGATGTTTAATGTTGTCTTAAAGTCGTAATTAAGTATCAATAATAAAATCTTTGAAATGAAAAAAAATAAAATTATACTAGCTTCAATTCAATGTTGGTAATCTTAGTTTCTTTTTCAGGACTGAAAAAGACAATTTAATATATGAGAGTTAAAATGAAATAAAATAAAAAAGCTAAAATACTCCCTAGTTTCTCACTTTTGTATCCAAATCTCAAATAAGTTTCCAAATTTTTATTAGTTTCAATTGGGTCCATATTTTTTAAAATGTGTAACAATTGGGTGCTTAGTGTTGGTATGGTACTAATCGTGTTAAATATGTGTCACGTTTCAGGTCATCATTTTTTTTTCAATTTTTTAATTTTAATTTTTTTTTTACATTTTAAATCAGTATGGTGACATGTGTCAAGTCATTGTCTGAATCTTGATTTGCTTCCTTAATTTGTTATTTTTATTCGATTTCTGTCCCAATTTTTTTAGAGTTTTACAATTTCATCCCTCTAAATTGAAACAAAATTTAACTTTTATATAAATATTATAATGATATTTTTATTAAAATTGATATTTTTATTACATAATTTTAACAATATTAAGTTTATTTAAATTTATATTTTGCATCAAACTTTATTTCAATTTTTAAAAAAATAATAAATATATAGGTTGATAAATTTACATTTCATATATTAGTATAACATTATATATGAATAATTTCTATACAATTGTTAGAATTGGTTTAAAAAATAACAATTTTTTAAATTCAAATATAGAATTTCAAAACTATTTTATAACAACTTAAAATAACATATTTAAAATTTTAAAACAAAATATAAATAAAGTTTAAAATAAAATATAAACTTAATATGGTTAATATATTTAATAAAAATATAAATTTTAATAAAAATATCATTATAATGTTTATGTGAAAGTTAACTTTGGTATCAATTTAGAGGGGATGAAATTGAAAAAATAATGTGACTAAAATGAAATCAAAATAAAAAATTCATATAAAAATTAAATTGAGATTTAGATATATAAAATAATATAGATATATATATATATATATATATATATATATATATATATATATATAAAAGTAACTTAATTGTTATACATGTTAAAAAATATAGACTCAATTAAAACTAATGAAATATTGAAAAGTATTTTAAATTTCGAAACAAAACTAAGGTCGAGAGGAGTATTTAAAAAGAAAAAAAAATTAAATATCCACCCAAAATACGTTCTTCCGTTGTGAACTTCACTCAAAGTGTTACATCATGTAGAATCCATTCTTGGCAAGGGCTTCATCAATTTCAATGAATATCTAATTTGTGGAATTTCCAAGTCCAAAAGATGGGTTGGAAAATTAAACACCTCAATCACATTAATCACATCAATCACATCAATGTAAAATATAAATTTGAAATTTTTCTGATTCGAATATTCTTAACAAGGAAGAGTAAACAAGAGTAGTATATTGCGAATGTTTACAAAGCTCCATGGCATCATTTATATTCATAATTGTAGGGACGGGTGGTGACTTTCTAAAGACTAGTAACAGAGAGAAAGTCTAAAATGTTGACTTCATAAAATTAAGAAAGTAATGAAAAAACAGAATTCACAAAAAAGTAAAGTAACTATTGCAAAGGAAATTGCACTAGCCTGGTAAACAAAACCCGTTGAAAATCTATGTTCATCTAAATCTTATATTGATTATAAATAAGAAAAAAAGTCATAAATTCATTCTTTAAAGATTTTGGTTAAAAATAGTATAAATTTCGGATATAAATTTCTCCAGAAAAAAAACCATCAATTGATATTTTAGTCTATAATGTTGCATGTGACATTAATGTTCTGTGGAAAAGACAAGTGAGTCGGGTCATAATCGAATCGTAACTTTTGAACTGTTACACTTTTATGTAAAAAGAATTGTCCCTGAACTAATAGTTATAGCTTTTAGTCTAATGGTAAGTCCTTGTCCTAACGAATGTTAACTGCTTCAACTTACTTTTCCAATATTTTAACACAACACTTTTAAATTTAAATTAGAATAAGCATTACATACAATTTATTTGTATATATACAACTAAAATTTGCAATAAACAAATATCTCTCTTTATTATTGATTTACAACAAACAATCTAAATTGTCATATAAAATTATTTTGACTAGTTGACATTGTTTTAAAAAAAAATTAAAATTAAATTCGTAGATTGAAATAGACGGTAGTTAAACCGACCAAGTCTTCTTAGCAAGGGTTTCTTCAATTTCAATCAAAAAAATTTATTAAATTTCCAAGTCTTCTAATCCCAAAAGATGGGTTAGAAAATTAAGCACCTTAATCATATCAATACATTCTTAGTAGTGAAAAAGCTAAAATACTCCCTAGTTTCTCACTTTTGTATCAAAATCTCAAATAAGTTTCCAAATTTTTATTAGTTTCAATTGGGTTCATATTTTTTAAAATATGTAACAATTGGGTGTTTAGTGTTGGTATGGTACTAATTGCGTTAAATATGTGTCACGTGTCAGCTCATCATTTTTTTTATATTTTTCAATTTTAATTTAAAAAAAAATATAAAAAAATTGCACATTTTAAGTCAGTATGATGACACATGTCAGTTCATTTTTTGAATCTTGATTTGCTTCCTTAATTTTTTACTTTTATTCGATTTCTATCCCAATTTTTTAGAGTTTTTACAATTTCACCCCTCTAAATTGAGACAAAATTTAATTTTTATTTAAATATTATAATGATATTTTTATTAAAATTGATATTTATATTACATAATTTTAACAATATTAAGTTTATTTAAATTTATATTTTGCATTAAACTTTATTTCAATTTTTTTTAAATAATAAATATATAGGTTGATAAATTTATATTTCAATACAGTTGTTAGAATTGATTTAAAAATAACAATTTTATAAATTTAAATATAGAATTTCAAAATAATTTTATAACAACTTAAAATAATATATTTAACATCTTAAAACAAAATATAAATAAAATTTAATGTAAAATATAAATTAATAAGGGTTTCATCAACTTCAATCAATACCTAATTTGTTGAATTTTCAAACCTAAAATATGGGATAAAAAATTAAACACCTGAATCACTTTAATCACATCAATCACATCAATGTAAAATATAAATTTGAAATTTTTCTGATTCGAATATTCTTAACAAGGGAGAGTAAACAAGAGTAGTATATTGCGAATGTTTACAAACCTCCATGGCATCATTTATATTCATAATTGTAGGGACGGGTGGTGACTTTCTAAAGACTAGTAACAGAGAGAAAGTCTAAAATGTTGATTTCATAAAATTAAGAAAGTAATGAAAAAACAGAATTCACAAAAAAGTGAAGTAATTATTGCAAATGAAATTGCACTAGCCTGGTAAACAAAACCTGTTGAAAATCCATGTTCATCTAAATCTTATATTGATTATAAATAAGAAAAAAATCATAAATCCATGCTTTAAAGATTTTGGTTAAAAATAAGTATAAATTTCGGATATAAATTAAACTTAAGTCACACTTTCATAAATCCATGCTTTAAAGATTTTCCTTTAATAAATTTCTCCAAAAAAAAACCATCAATTGATATTTTAGCCTAAAATGTTGCATATGTCATTAATTGTTCCGTGGCAAAAACCAAGTGGGTCGAGTTATAATCGAATCGTGGCGTTTGAACTGTTACACTTTTATGTAAAAGGAATTGTACCGTAACTAATAGCTATAGCTTTTAGTCTAATGGTAATTCCTTATCCTAACGAATGTTAACTGCTTCAACTTACTTCTCTAATATTTTAACGCGACTCTTTAAATTCCGATTAGAACTATAATATAAGCATGCAATTTATTTGTATATATACAACTAAAATTTGCAATAAACAAATATCTCTATTTATTATTGATATACAACAAACAATCTAAATTGTCATATAAAATTATTTCGAATAGTTGACATTTTTTTTAAATTAAAATTAAATTCGTAGATTGAAATAGATGGTGGTTAAACAGACCAAGTCTTCTTAGGAAGGGTTTCTTCAATTTCAATCAAAATATTTGTTGAATTTCCAAGTCTTCTTCTAATCCTAAAAGATGGGTTAGAAAACTAAGCACCTCAATCATATCGATACATTCTTGGTTGTGGAAAAGCTGCCTTCATGATAAATGTCAAAATTCAGTAAAGATTCATAACAAAATCTGGCACTTATGCTTTTAATTTGTGTTCATTTCATATTGATTCTCCCTAAATCAAGAAAAGAATGAGTTTCAATCACATGCTTCCAAGTTTTGATTTAAAGAAATCATTTGATCCTATTTTGTGTGTTTTTCAGGAAAAATTAAAGAGAACTCAAGAAGAGCAAAGGAGAAAGCAAGAAATAGAGAAAATAGGGAAGAAAGGTTGTCAAGGTCGCTCAAACCAAAACATGCTCGCTCAAGCTAAAGCCACTGCTGCCAATCTCACCTAAGCGAGATCCTTTCTTCAACTTGAAGTACTCTTGCTCGCCTAAGTGAGATATTGGCTTCAGTACGTCTCGCCTAAGTGAGAGGCTTTGTTTAGCATGAAGAATGCTGTCTCGCTTAAGCGAGACTCAGGTAGCTTGAGCGAGACCTTCATGGAGTATAAATTCTCCGTGCATCAGAAAGTGAAGGCAGCTAGAGATTTTGGAAGAGGAGTGCATCCGTGCTGCAGAGCTGCTACCAGGAGCATAACACATATCATATTTCTTCTTCTTCTTCTTTAGTTCTTAGGATTTGATAGCTACCCTGAGTGGCTAATCTTCTCCTTTGGGATTGAATGTAATCTACTCGAACTTGGATGTAATATGGTGATATTTATATATAGCATTTCTGTTTTACTCAATATTGGTATTATTGTTCTGCTCTTAATGCTTACTTCTATCTGATCAATAGATGTTTTGATTTTGATTTTTAGATCTGACTAGAAATTATTTCTGAAAATCTGATTTGAACAATGATACTTGATATAGTGTGATGCTAGGAATAGATCTCAATATATCAATTGCTTTTAACACTCGACCGTAATGCTGGATAGTTTGTTGAATATGTGAGGAATCAATATTCAGGGAACTAATCTTATGAATTTTATACGTGAGGGATCGATATAAATGATTTTTGAGTGTGCATCAATATTGGTATTTGTTCCTGCAGAGAAGAAACAAGATAAGTTAGGCACAAGTGTCATCTTACCTATGCAGTCCGTTATCTCCTCAGTTGGCCTCTTCCCGGTTGGTACATGTCTGCTTGGACCCAAGAGGGGTTACCTGCAGAAGGGACTCCGAAGCTCAAGTCAGCCAAAGCTCTCAAAAAGTCAAATCAGGTGATTAATTGAGTAATGAATGCGTACCTTTAATTATTGGGGTCCATGTGTATTTATAGAGTATTAATTATGTCTGGTCATGCCATGGGCCGGGCCCTAGCTTGGGCCCTAGTTTGGGCTATAAGTGGGCATGGGTCCTAACCTAGGCCCTTAGGTCGATTATTGTGGACTCATTGAATATCAGGGGGCTTTGATTTTGCTAAGTGTATTAAGGTTGTCGGCCTAAACCGACTACTTCCTTTGGCGGTTTGTGTTGCCCACATGCTATCTTAGACAGGTTATTCTTCTAGATGTTTATGTTACCGGTTCAGGCCGGCTAGGCTTAGGTCAGCCCAGCCTAGGCCGGTTACTTGAATGTTTTGGTGTATAGGTATGGTGATCGTTTTATTATTATTTTGTTAAGTTGGCTTGGTGTGGTACAATATTTTCAGATGTTATATGTCCCTGCAGAGAACAAATAAGATGAGTTAGGCACAAGCGTCACCTTACCATGTAGTCCGCTATTTGGTCGAGTTTGGCTAGGTGTGGTACACCAGTCCCCCAGCCTTGGCCGATATGAGTTGTCGGTCAAGGGTGATATGTGTTGGTATGCTAGCAGAGCCGGCTAGGTGCGATACATTATATATTATATTCATCCAGATTACAAACAAGGGAGATGGATGAAATTCAATCCCAGTTTCTTTTACTGAATTTTTATCTAATTTTATGCTTTTATTGTATTTGTTTATGCAAATTAGTTTAAACATCAATGATCTATCAAATTAAAATTTCTATATATATATATGCTGATCGAGATAATTATTTATTTCAACTGACTCCGTTCCTTGTGGGTTGGACACTCTTACTAAAAAATCATTATACTACAGTTGACTTTTGGTACGCTTGCTAAGAGACCAACAGTTACCCTATAGTTCAGAGCTTCCACAATATATATACAACACGGATTCTCGCTTGGGCTACTGAATCTTGCTTGGGCGAGATAGAGTACTTCAGCATGAAGAAAGGGTCTCGCTTGAGCCACTCATTCTCGCTTAGGTGAGATAGAGTTCTTCAAGTTGAAGAAAGGTCTCACTTGGGCGACCATGTTCTTGCTTAGGCGAGAATTGAAAAACTGATCATAGCTTCTTCACAAAATCTCACTTAAGCGAGATCAAGCTCGCTTGAGCGAGAAAGGCGGCAAGTGTCTCACTTAGGCGAGAAGACTTTAACTTTGGGCGAGTCTGTCCTTGCTTGAGCGAAACACCTTAGCTCTGAGCAACCTGTTGCAAATTTTCCTCCTTTTCTTCTCTATTTCTTGCTTTCTCCTTCACTCTTCTTGAGTTCTCTTTAATCTTTCCTGAAAAACACAAAAAATAGGATCAAATGATTTCTTTAAATCAAAACTTGGAAGCATGTGATTGAAACTTAGATTTAGGGAGAATCAATTATGAAATGAACACAAATTAAAAGCATAAGTGCTAGATTTTGTTATGAATCTTTCCTGAATTTTGGCACTTATCAACTCCCCCCAACCTAGCATCTTGCTTGTACAAAGTAACAAGATCAACAACCATTCAAAACTAAAACTCTGAAATTGGTTATTGAGAAATCACTTTCACAGTTCCTTACCAGACAACTTTTGCATTCCAAATCACTGATTCAAAATCAGAAGCAAATGGTGAATCCAATTATCAAACAACAGTAGGATAAGAGTGCAACCAATTTTTCAGGAAAACTAATTGTAAGAACAAGTGATTCTAACCAAGGAAATTCTCTCTTAAATCTCACAGGCATGTGTCTCTCTCATTTTCCACTGAATTTCAACAAATCAAAATTGCTAGTCATTTTCAATCCAACCACAAACACACAATCAGCATGGATCTTAAGGTCTTTTCAAGGTTGTAATGAGGCTAGGCTTTCAAGAATAATGGTTTTTCAAGATCACAAAAAGCACAACTTAGAAAAGAGAGCATAACTACAATTCAAACCCAATTCTACTCTCCATTCCTCACAATTCAGACCTCAATACACCAAGTTTCTTTTTCATTCATAATTCACTCTTATCTCTTTTTGTTGTTTTCTTTTCTTTCCTTTTTTTTTTGAGTAAATGTATACATTCCTACACAATACTAGAGAGTGAATTATGATACTCAGCCCTTTTCTTCCTTAAGTGCAATTCTACCAACCAATTACCCTTACAGTTGAAAAATACACCTATGCTCTCTATCCCTAAGTGTGCAAAGGGAAAGGATAATAATTCAAGTTAAGGTTAAGGTGCATAATTCAAACAATTAGGCTCAAATGGGCTATCAACAAAGGATGATTATTTACAGGTTGGCTATTTGGCACTGAGTTATAAATTCAACAAAATTGCCTTAATCATTTCCATGCTTCAAATGTGATGTTATCAAATGAAAACTCAAG
>Ga0214543_1005181_pt1 | contig 24184 bp, 8 predicted proteins | sample CNSS2metaG_FD_160094 | JGI IMG/M metagenome (GOLD analysis project Ga0214543, IMG submission 160094) | Root nodule microbial communities from cowpea collected in UCLA plant growth center, Los Angeles, California, USA - CNSS2 | ecosystem: Host-associated > Plants > Roots > Nodule | place: USA... | reverse complement strand
ATGAAAGATATAAAAAAAAAAAAGTGAGAAGGAAAGAAAGAAAGGAGAGAGAGAAAGAAAGAAAGGAGAAAGAGGGAGAAAGAGAAAGAAAGGAGAGAGAGAAAGAGAAAGAGAAAGAAGAGAGGGAAAGAGAAAATAGGGAAAGAAAGTTTAGAGCAAAGATTCAAAGAGATCCTAGTCCTCTACAAATATTATTAGTGTGTCCTTCAATCAATAAGGTAAGGGGGGAGTGAGGTTAAGCTCTTATATATTAATCTTGATAAGCTCATGGGTTTTATATTAATCCTTTATTTATTTTTGAATCTTATATTATTCTATTTACTTCCATTTAACTTATTCTCATTTATTATCCTCTTATATTTATTTAATTTATCTCTAGTTATACACTGATCATGTTTATTTATTCTACTTAATCTTCAATTATGCACTGATCTTGTTTATTTATTTATTTTATTTAATCTCCAATTATGCATTGATCCTATTTATTTATTTAATTTATTTTCAGTTACGCACTGGTCCTATTTATTTTTTTTATTTTTTATTTATCTCAAGTTACGCACTGGTCCTATTTATTTATTTTATTTTATTTTTATCTTCAGTTACGCACGAGTCCTATTTATTTATTTTATTTTATTTTATTTATCTCTAGTTATGTACTAGTCCTGTTTATATATTTTATTTAATCTCCAGTTATGCACTGATTCTATTTATTTATTTTATTTTATTTATCTCCAGTTACACATTGGTCCTATTTAATTATTTTATTTTATTTATCTCTAGTTATGCATTGGTCTTGTTTATTTATTTCAATTAATATATCTCCAATTACGCACTGGTCCTGTTTAATTTATATTTTTGTTATTATATCTATTTATAACGTTCTAATCCTTATCTAATTATATTTAAAGTTCTTGCTTTGATTCTTATTTTATTATTATAATTAAAAAGGAATGTGAAGTGAAAGTAAATATTATTTTATTCAGTGAGCTTGGATAGAAGAAAATTGCATGTACATTTTAACGTTGTTTTATATTCTTTGTGTATAATTTATACAATGACATGAATTGATAGTCATCACATTTTATGATCTTTGAAAATATCCAAGAGTATGTCAGTTAAGTAAGAGTTAAGTCTGGTTTTAATAAGTTGAGATTAAACCAGTGTCAAAGTGTTTGTATTTGGGAAGTCACAGTTTGGTACACTGCAGGATGAAAGGCAGGGACCATGGTGGGGTTTAAGGAAGTTTTACCAAGTAGGTGAATATCTGGATAGTTCAGAATAGCGCACTGGACTAGGATATTCATAGGCCAAACTTGGGACTATTTGATACTTGCTTGGCATCGCCAAGGTTAGGTAATGAGTATATATCTCTTTTGTGAGCTGATGAATGGCTAATATTCTCGAGAAAGAAATAATTATGATTGTACCAATGTTTTATGAGAAATACTCAACTACCTAATCACTTCCCAAAGTAACTTTTGATGTTCATAATGGATCATCAGAAGTGGAATATGGATTCATATGTCTGGTAAAATAAGATCAAGTTTTGTGATTGTAGGTCCAAATCTAGGCCCCCGGTGTCTATATTGTTTGTTGAGTTTATTAAGATTGATATTTAAGGCTTATAATGACCTCACTCCTTTCATATTTTTCTTTCATATGTACCTGTTGCATGAGCAAAAGAGGAACTTGCTCAGTGAGAGTTGTTCGAGATATTATTGGTGGATCTTCTGAAGATTGACTCATGGATAATTTCTATTAATACCTTTAGGAGATATTAAAAATATAGATAAATCTTCTATTCTGATGTAGGACTCTTAATATTTTACAAATATAGATTTTTGTAATATTTCATGAACAATTACAGAAATGTAAACTATATATATGTATATAAATTTATGTTATTATTAATGTTCTCTCAAGGAAAATCTTATGGTAAAAGAAAAATTAATTCCATATCTTTTTATCAAATAATAATTATTTAGTATAGTAGTCGGGGCGTCACACCCAACACCCCCAAAAGAGTGACCACTATTTAAGTGACGTCCAACGACACTGCAATGGCGCCCAATGATATACCAGAAGCAAAAACTACAACTTTGAGTTTTAATTGAGCAAATTAACTCTTCTTGAGCTTTTCCCACTTAATAAACTTCATAATGTTTTAATATATAAATCTCTCAACTCAAGAACTACCTAATTTAGTCAATCAAAGGTTTCATAGAGAAGTTCCTATTAACAATAAAATTCAATTTTCAAGTACAAACACAAAAGGGAAATAATTAAGTAATAAAATAATTTAGGATAATAGTTAATAATTTAATTTCAGAAAAATATAATAAAATTGAAATTAATAGGTATGTATTTAATAATAATTTCATTCAAATAAATTTGGATTAAGAGATTAAAATTAACATATATATTACTAAGTATTGATTATACTAATAGTTTAATAAGAAAAATAAAAAAATCGTAAATATAATTAAAATTTCTAACTAAAAGGAAGCAATTAAGTAATAAAAAAATTGTAATAATAATTTTAATTCAGTTTTAGAAAAAAATATAATAAAAATCGAATTAATAAATATGTATTTAATAATAATTTCATTCAAATAAAACTAGATTAAAACTAATTTCCTATTATATAGACTCAATCTAATTTATAAATTACCTAATATTAATCATACTAATAATAATTTCAATTAATAATTAATAGTTTCAACAACAAAAAATAGAAACATAATTAATATTTCCAATAAAAAGAAATAATTAAGTAAAAAATTGTAATAATAACTTTAACTTAATTTTATAATAAAAATATAAAAAAATCAGAAATAGTAGATATGTATTTAATAATAATTTCATTAAAATAAAACTAGATTAAAATTAATTTATTGGTATATATTACTAAATATTAATCATACGACTAATAATAATTTTATTTAATAGTTAATAGTAATATTAGTTGTGAGAACCTGGAAACAAATTACAAAAAGAATATAATTATAGGTATATATTATTATTATAATATTCCTTTAATTTCTATTAAAATATATTATAAAAATATATGTGGTTTTAAGAGAGTTTTTCAAAAGTAAAGATTAAATGCAACAAGCCTTCATTCTTAATTATGGAAAGTTAGGTTTTTCTCAATCTTCTCTCCTTTCTTAGTAAATTGATCTCATTCTTTGTTTTTTTAAAACTATAGAAGCAATCGGTGCGAAGAATCTTACCATACAATTCAATCAATTTTATCTTGCGATAAGTTCAAATTCTTCTTAGAGAGTACATATAGTTTTCTTATGCATGTGTGGCTGCATGTTGTCATCTAGCCTTTGTCCTTGAATTATGTTTTGATCGTTGATTTAGTTTTTGGGTTGTGTAAATAGGATGTCATAAGTGGTGAAATTGTGTAAGGGGTGTAACATCCCGGTCGGATATTACTAATTTAAATAAAATAAAGTAAAATAATATTAAATATGCCATTTTTTTTCAAAGTTTTTTTCCAAATCGCGGGAAAATTAAAACCCTAATAAAATGTCTCAAAATTCAAAACCATAAATTAAACTTCAGGTTTACATAATTCAAAATTGATCAACTAAATGTTTACAAAATAGTCAAATATAATCTATAAAACTTCCCAAGTTATCCCTTCTCGGGCTCTAAGCATCATTAGCTGCACCTGAAACAACTTCTGCTCCCGTGTAACGAATTACACGATCATCGCAAAACACACACAGAAAGGGTGAGCTCATGTAACAATATAAACGTATAATTTAATACATATAAGTTCATCCCAAATTACTTTATTTCAGCCAATGCTTAAACAAGTAACCTTACTGCCTTGAGGTTTCCAACCCAAAATTTATTGACCATGGACTCAGGATATATATGCTTCCATGAACCCGCCCGCTCGTGGTCCTGCCTCTACGAATCTCCCCGCTAGTAGTCCAACTCTACGGACCTCCCCGCCCATAATCCAACAGCTACGAACCTCCCCGCTCGCAGCAACTCTCAAGTGTGAGCACAGAACATACAAACCTCCCCATTTGTATCCTCACACGAGAGCACCATAATATGAACCTCCCCGCTCATATTATCACGTGTTCATCACCATTCATGAACCTACCCACTCATGACATAGTCAAGCATCTCCTTGTCCAAGTCCACATCGCAACACATTAAAATGAAAGTAAGAAAAACACATTGCCTTATACAAGATACACACTCAAGTTGGTCTTAGGGATTTAAATGCTTCCACGAACCTGCCCGTTTGTTGTCCAACTCTACGAACCTCCTCTCTCGTAGTCCAACTCTACAGACCTCCCCGCCCGTAGTCCAACACACGTGATCCAACAACTACGAACCTCCCCGCTCGCAGCAACCCTCAAGTATGAGCACTGAACATACGAACCTCCCTGCTCGTATCCTCACACATGAGCATCATAATATGAACTTCCCCGCTCATATTATCATGTGTTCATCACCAGTCATGAACCTACCCACTCATGACAATATCAAGCATATCCCAGACCAAGACCAATACAACAAGCCATGCAAAACATATCATAAACGCACCTTACCACTACACCATCGCCTGACGCAACTTAAGTGCCACTAGGCGAAATGGAAGTGCAGACCGCTTGGCGGTTCTACAACATTGTCAGGCATCACGACACACAAAGCTTCTCTATTTCTGGTTATTGCTTGACAGTTCACTCTGCACCATCAGGAGCTACACCAATAATGTGACACTACTTGTTTTAGGTACTCTAACTCAATTCCTAACATTCAACAATTCAATTCTCAAACATCCTGGAACCAAATTCATATATTTCATATACTCAAATTTACAACATCAAAGCTCATATGCATCATTCAATTATAAGCACACATCTATCCCTTTCTAAATTCATATAAAATCATCAAAACAAAGTATTATACTCAACACACAATCATGGACAACCAAACAATATACAAACCAAGAAGAACACATAACTATTGTCCCAAAATATCGCACGAGCAATAAAATAGTAATAATGATAATAATAAAAGTAACAACAACAATAATAATGATGATAATAATAATAATAAAATGAAACAATAAAAATAAAAATAAAAATAATCAAAATAATAATAAAATGAAACAACAATAATAAAATAAGAATATTAATAAAATAATAATAATAATAATAATTAAATAAAGCACTAATGAAACAATAATAATGATAATAAAATCATAAATAAAATAAAACAATAATAAAAATATTAATGATAATAAAATAATAAAATAATAATAATAAAATAAAATAACAAGAATAAGAATAAGAATACTAATAATAGTAATAATAAAAATAAAAATAAATATATTAATAATAATAGTAAAATAAAATAATAAAAGTAAAAATAGTAATAACAATAAAAAAAATAAAAAAAATTTATAATTATAATAATTATAATAATTATAATATAAATAACAATAATAATTATTATAATAATAATAATGATAAAAAAATAATAAATAATATTAAAATAAACTAAAATTAGTAATAATAATAATAATAAGAATAATAGTTATAATGATAACCGTAATAATAATAATTAAAATAATAATAATTATAATAATAATAATAATAATTAAAATAATAATAATAATAGTAAAATAAATTAATAATAATAACATTAAGGATAATAATAGTAATAATAATAATAATAGAAATAATAATAATAATGATAAGAATAATAATAATTAGTAGTAAAATGAAATAATAATAATAATAATAATAAATAATTATAATAATAATAATAATAATAATAATAATAAATATGTTGTGTTTAGAAGAACTCTAAATACGCATTCTAGAAGTCGAATGCAACTAAAGCAAATCAATTAAATTCCAACCTAAATTAATAAAATCACCTCTGCAATCCCCGTTTATAAGCCACTTTCTATAATTATTCCTTTCCTCTTTTATATAATATATTAAAAATTAGTAATTATACCATATCATAATTTCTATAAAAAAACACTACCAAAGAAAATTACTAATTATTCTAAAACCTTAATTGCAACATACCAAAAGTTTAGTCATTACCAAATCTTAATACCCAAAAGCTACAAGTCATATATAATATCAAATACAACAAAAAATAAAAGAGAGAAAGCCGACCCCACTTTTAACCTTCTTTAAATATATATACAAAGCAGATAATTTGTTTCCTTTTTTTCTTTAATATTATATAAATTACTATATGATGAATGTCGTAAAATATCCTCCTAAATATTATAACATACCATAACACCACATTTATCTACTTTTTCATATAACTAAAAAAATGAAAACTCGAGAACGCAACCCCAAGTCACGCTACTGGAAAAAAAAAAAACATAAACCCTAATCTTTCCTTTGCATCATTTTACATCTTAAAACTTTAATCAAATAAAAACAATAACCTAACTAACTTAAATGTTATTTTCAAATATAATCTTAATCCAAAATTCTAATAAAAATTCAATTTTCTTTTAAATAACTCAAAAATTTAAAAATTAAACAAAAACACATAATACATGAAGCAATTGGAAACAGTGGCCGCCATGAGAAGAGGAACGATGGTTGTGACTTAGAGACCACCACAACAGGTGGAAATGCATAGGAGTACGAGAGAGTCGCGATTTGGATCCCACCAAAGCACAAAGTCAAGTAAAAAATCAGCATTGGAGATTGGACATAGTCATAATTGGGAGCATGACACAAGTGGCATGATGGGATGGTGGTGAGGGGACAAGGCTGGGAGAATATCGACTGAGAATGAAAATAGGGATACAAAGACTCACACAAAAGACATGGTGCCATAACGAAGAGGGAGGGTGAACTTGGAGTACCATGACGAGGCTACCAGAAAATGGAATGCAGATGCTTGGAGTTCACCAACATGATCATGATCATGTGTTACATAAGAGTAAATTATGTTGTTGTAATAAGACAATTTCACCAACGATGAGGTGACAATATAAAAGTTAAATTATATGTGTGTGACACGTTAATTATGTTTAATGATTACTAATTTTTAAAGAAAGGATGACTCAATTATTATGTTTCACAACTTAACAAAATATAACCATAGGTTCATGATAAATGTACTTTTTTAACATGAGAAAACACCTAGTTACCTATTGAAGAGATTAAGAATTTGATAAGATATTGATCAATCACCATAAAATAAGGATAAACCTTTAATTCAAAATTTGGATGAAAACCCGTTAAAATCGATTTTAGGATGATATTCTCCCTATAATCATCTTAGACATGTTGTAAAAAAAGACAAAACGCTATATCTTTAAATAAAATATCTTAAATCAATTTTCAACATTTTATATCTTAACATATCTATAGATATATAGGTTGTTGATTAAGGATGAGAAAATAACCAACCCGTTATAATTTTGACTACCTCACGGTTGACTTTCCAAAAATAAGATAGGAAAAAACTAACATGTCAACTTTTTTCTTATTTTTAAAATTTTAAATTTCTCTTTAATTTTGTATTTTATATATTAAAAATTTTGTATTTTTAATTGATTAATTAATGTCTTGAAATAAAGTTTTGTATATATCTAAATATTTAAGTAAAATTAAAAAGTAAAAAGTGACGAGAGAGTTTCCCTAGCACCAAATTGCACTGACAATTTATCCTTTAATGTGAAAAACTTTAATTAAAAAAACAAATAATTTTACTTATTCAAATAAAATAAAATACAATATAAGACTGGATATGGCATGTCGTGGCAGAATCTAGGCCTTACAATTCGGACGCTAAAACGGCCAAAACCCTTCCTATATGATTCTAGAACAATCTCTCGCGTTATATCTTCACTAAACCCTTTCTTCATTTCCTTGTAAGGGGTTTTCGTTACTCTCGCTCAGACTCATTCACAGATAGAGATAACACATAACAAGGAAGACTCTCTTACTCACTCTCTTGTGTGTGGAGAGTTCAAAGTATGGCTCCCGTACTGAGCAGAACCATGGCCACGCCCTCTCTTACCTCTCTCCTTCCTTCTTCCTCCTTTTCAAGGGCTTCCCCTCTCAGAAGCGCTTTTCTGCCGCCGCAGCTCGCTCGCCGGAGGAGCTTCTCCGCCGCGGGGCTGAGGTGGGCGCAGAGGCGCGAGAGGAAGCTCGCTGTTCGATGTGAGGCCGCCGTGGCCGAGAAGGAGGAGACCACCGGGGAGAAGTTTGAGTACCAGGCTGAGGTGTGTTTTTAATGATTTTGTAGGTTTGTTAACCATATTGGAGTTTTTGGTCGTCTTGAGTGAGCTAAAGGTTCAACCTTTTTGCTATTACGTGTGGCTTGTAATTCCAAGTAAATAAGCCTACATCGTGAAGTGTGTGCGTGTGTGCGAGAGACAGATTTACTTAGGAAATGAATTCAATGTCAATTTACTCTTGTACTTGGTTTGGAATTTTGACAAAGACCCATTTATTACTGGTATGTTTGCTTGTGAGAGAGATTTATGAATCTGATGAATTCCGTGATCTATATATGTGTTTGGTGTGTATATATTTATGTATATGTATGTCATGATCATATATATCTTCATTTGTATATGATATTTACTATGATCATCTAGTTTTTCTTTTTGGAGGATTAGAAAGTAATTAGTATTCACACTCAAAAACAAGTGAATGTGGCAAATCCTTTTATTAACGCATACATATATGTTGCAATTAGTTTGGAATTTTGATATGAAAGTGATAGACTTAATGCATAAAGGGGTTTGTGTGTGCATGATTTTTTCTGAATGAAGGGGTACATCAATTTGTTTTTGCACTTCCCTTGGAATGAAGGGAGATCTGTTATTAAGTGTATTAATTTTGCTGAAGTACGTGTATTCCATTTTTCTTTTGTGCAGGTGAGTCGATTGTTGGATTTGATTGTTCACAGTCTGTACAGCCACAAGGAAGTTTTCCTTCGTGAACTTGTGAGGTAATCTGACTAATGTTTCCATGTTTGCATGATTGTGCTATTGTTGTTGAGTAGTGCATACTAAAAGAGGTTGCTTTAGTAGATGCCATGTTTTTTTTTTTTTTTCACTTGGGATTTTTGCACCTATATCTAACACGGGTTATATGATATGAGTATGCTACCACTGGACTGTGATGTATTGTGTTGATTGTTGTTCTGTTCTTCCAGTAATGCTAGTGACGCTTTGGACAAGTTGAGATTCTTAAGTGTGACTGAGCCTTCTCTGCTCGGAGATGCTGGAGATCTTGAGATACGTATAAAGTCTGATCCAGAAAATGGAACTATTACTATAACGTATGTATCTGTATTGTTTTGGTTTTATTTCACTTTTCATGGGTACCTGTGATAAGGAGTATTAAACTGTTAACTCTTGACTCTGTAGGGATACTGGTATTGGAATGACTAAAGAAGAGCTCATTGATTGTCTTGGAACTATTGCTCAGAGTGGTACATCAAAATTTTTGAAGGCACTTAAGGTGATTTGCCATTGAGCTGAAATGTGGCTTTCATTGATAATTGATGCTTTAATTCTTCAATCATGTTTTTATATCCCCCTTGTGTTACAGGAAAACAAGGATCTAGGAGCAGATAATGGTTTGATCGGACAATTTGGTGTTGGATTCTACTCTGCTTTTCTTGTTGCTGAGAAGGTATCGAGTGGCTTTCTTAAGTACATCATGCTGGTTGATTTTTCTGATTTTAACTGTTTCTGAATTTTGCCATTAATTGGCTATTCCTGCATGGCAATCAGGTTGTTGTTTCTACGAAGAGCCCAAGATCAGATAAGCAGTATGTGTGGGAAGCAGAAGCTGACAGTAGCTCTTATGTGATAAAGGAAGAAACTGACCCGGAAAAGCATCTGCGGCGTGGTACACAAATTACACTGTTTTTAAGAGTGAGTGATGTTATTTCGTTTTTTAGAAAGGTTACATGGAATGTAAGAACTGAGAAGTATGTATTGATGAAAGGTTGAACTCAGGATAATTCTTGCTTCTTGTCTAGCCAGATAACTGATATTAATTAAATAAGTATAAAGTTTTAAATTTCAGTGGGAAATCTTCTTTTGAAATTTATTTGTCCTCTTTCAGTACAAGGATAAATCTAGTATAATATTTGGAACATCAATTTAGTGCTGACATGTTTTATGTGGTTAAAACACTCAAATTTTTCTTTACTGGCCAGGAGGATGACAAGTATGAATTTTCTGAGCCAACCAGGATTCAGGGTTTGGTGAAGAATTACTCACAGTTTGTTTCCTTCCCCATCTACACATGGCAAGAAAAGTCGAAAACTGTGGAGGTAAGCAGGCCTTCTGTTACAGATTCCTGTGTTGATGTTGGGTGGCTGATGTGCTAAACCAATTCTATGTGTACAAGTGGTAGTTTTCTACTTTGCACATATGTTTAGTAGTTTTTATACTGATCTACCTTTTCTATTGTCTATGAAATGCTTTATTTTAATTTCTTTTGTTGGGTTCTAGTATTGTTCAAGGTACTCTTTTTGGTTATTGATTTCTATCAGTGAATAATGAGATTTGGTCTTTACTTGATGGTAATTATAAATATTTACTTATCAACAGGGGTAGAAAAGGAACTTGAAATGGTTCCTTGTGGTTTTTGTCTTTGTGTTGGTAAATTTGTTCTACATTAGCTATGGTTTTTGTCACCTTTAGGACGACTGGGTTATTTTTAGTTTGAGACAACTGTTAGGTAGAAAGGAAACTTGAAATGGTTCCTTGGTATTTGGTGTTTGTGTTTGAGGTGAATTTATTCTACCTTTAGGATGACTGGCTTATTTTAAGTTTTACATAGCCGTTTGTTGGGTTTCTGTGAATGGGTTAATACTGGGCTATATTTGCTAGCATATTCAGGTCAGAGAGGATTGATGTTGGTTGTAATGAGGGATTAGTGGTGAATAGGAGATGGTTATTAAGAAGTGTTAAGTGATGCTCGAAAAGGTGTGTTCTTTTAGAAATTTATTTCCATCTGGAAAGGGAGCAACCATTTTCTTTTCAATTGAATAGAAAATGTTGTGGATGAATAATATGTCAAACAATTGAAGTATAAAAAATAATTTCAGTTTATTTATTAAAAAAGCATAATAATACTTGTAGAGTGACTCATTTTATCTAGGTTAAATTTATTTACTGTAAATTCTCATTCTCTATTTTCATAAATATTTTTGAAGCTTATAGAAATGTTTTTCATGGAGTGGCAAATGAATCAGCTCTAGTTTTTTTGGCCATTAATTTAATTATCTATCAATTAATTAATTTTAATATTGGCAGGTGGAAGAGGAGGAAGAACCCAAAGAAGGGGAAGAACAAAATGTAGAGGTAATGACTTTATAGTATTTCTTGATGTCGGTGTTGTACTTGTTTTTCTAATTTGTTACCAAAACCAAGTGAATCTGTATCTGCTTGTGTTATAAGGGTGAGAAAAAGAAGGTGAAAAAGACTAAAACCGAGAAGTATTGGGACTGGGAATTAGCCAACGAAACAAAGCCAATATGGGTGAGTTTGAGATATATCTACTTTTATGGTGCTAGCACATTATCTCCGTGCATTTTTTCTTATCATTCTGTTATCGTGCCTCTTATTGGTCTTACTTCGCTGTTTTTCTTTTAATTTTTGGTAGATGCGGAACCCAAAAGAAGTTGAAAAGGAGGAGTACAATGAATTTTACAAGAAGACTTTTAGTGAATTCTTAGAGCCACTTGCACATACTCACTTCACTACCGAGGTATATTGAAAATTTAGTGTATCAGAAGAAGGTCATTTCCTTTACGTAGTTATCAATTTGACTAGGCTTTAAACTCTGCAGGGTGAGGTCGAGTTCAGAAGCATTTTATATGTTCCAGGAATGGGACCTCTTAACAACGAAGAAGTAGTGAATCCTAAAACAAAGAACATACGCTTGTATGTTAAGCGTGTATTCATTTCAGATGATTTTGATGGGGAGCTGGTGAGTACTAATTTACCATAAGCTTCTAAGTGGGATTTGTCTTGTATATTTTAAATTTATGTCAATGCCACTCTTTCATTATATTGTTATTGTGAATCATGAAAGGAGGAAAATTTTTGGTTCCTACTCTGGTGTATAACTTCAAACTCTTAGTGGGATTTGTCTTGTATATTTTAAATTGATGGCAATGCCCCTCTCTCATTATATTGTTATTATGAATCATGAAAGGAGGAAAATGTTTGGTTCCTACTCTGGTGTATAACTTCAAGCTCTTATGTGTCATATCTGTGTTTTTGTTGTTTATTGCTCCTTATTTTATCGACTGTTCTCAGCTACCTAAGAAGGAAGAGCTTGGAGCATTGAAGAGCTTAATTGACATTTTACTTGCCTTTTTATTTCTCAGTTTCCACGTTACCTGAGCTTTGTGAAGGGTGTGGTTGACTCAGATGACCTTCCTCTCAACGTTTCTCGAGAGATCCTTCAAGAAAGCAGAATTGTAAGAGGACTACCACTTTTCCTGCTTATTTCATATGATAAACATGAATGATGTTTGATGACTATGTGTTTTTCTTATAATGTTATTTTATTCTAATAATATTGTGATCAGGTAAGGATAATGAGAAAGAGACTTGTCAGGAAGGCATTTGATATGATTCAAGATCTTGCTGAAAGTGAAAATAAAGAGGTTTGTTGCCATAAACCTAGCGTCTTTATATTTTGAATATGAATTTGGAGTCTATTGATTTAATGAATGATTTTTGTGTGATTCCAGGACTACAAGAAATTCTGGGAGAACTTTGGTAGGTTTATAAAATTAGGTTGTATTGAAGACACTGGAAATCATAAGCGCATAACACCCTTATTAAGGTTTTACACTTCCAAAAGTGAAGAGGAACTTAAAAGCTTGGATGATTATGTTGAAAACATGGGAGAAAACCAAAAGGCTATCTTTTACCTAGCAACTGACAGCTTGAAGAGTGCAAAGACTGCTCCATTTGTGGAGAGACTGATTCAGAAAGATATTGAGGTATCTCTACATGTTAATTGTGCTTGTAGATAGGGAATTGGTCGGTGAGATGGCAACCAAGGTTGTCAGCTTCCCTCTGCAGTACCTGCTATCTTGTGGAGGGTTAGGCTTTTTGTTTGTGTGTATGATTGAAATGCTTGATATAACTGAAGTTAATTGTGTCTATTGTTATAGGTTCTTTATTTGGTTGAACCTATTGATGAAGTTGCCATTCAGAACTTACAGACATATAAAGAAAAAAAATTTGTTGATATCAGTAAGGAGGATTTAGAATTAGGTTCGTATTGTTTCCTACCTTGCTTTCGATTGCTCAAATACTATTTTGTTTCCGGGAAATTTGGATTTGAATATTGTTCTCAAAAAAATTATTAAATCAGGTGATGAGGACGAAGTCACAGAGAGAGAAAACAAACAAGAATACAACCTACTGTGCGATTGGATAAAACAACAGCTTGGTGATAAGGTTGCCAAAGTTCAAATCTCTAAGCGCTTGAGTTCATCTCCTTGTGTCCTTGTATCAGGGAAGTTTGGTTGGTCTGCAAACATGGAGAGGTTAGTCAGCGACTCATTTAGCTTTTCAAGCCATTCTCTCACAAGCAGTTGATGATTCTCATGACATAAGGCTTGAACAATCTTCAATTTTCATTTCTTCAGACTAATGAAGGCACAGGCTCTTGGGGACACTTCAAGTTTGGAGTTCATGAGGGGGAGGAGAATATTGGAGATTAATACAGATCACCCCATTATCAAAGACTTGAGTGTGAGTTGACATTGACTTTGGAGTTTATTGATTTATATAAACCGTTGTTACTATATTATTAAGTTTTCTTATAATTTGCACAGAAAACATATACACATAGCATAGACACACTTTTGATTAAAAGTACATAATTATTGAATGTAGAAACTGATATATAGCCATACTCTGAATTGAACTTGTCTGACTTGTTTTAATTATTTTTATCTCCTTCCAGGCTGCCTGCAAGAATGCACCTGACAGTAGTGAAGCTAAGAGAGCAGTGGATCTCTTATACGACACAGCTCTAATTTCTAGTGGATTTTCTGTAAGTGCAATATAAAATTTGATTTTTCATATAACATGCAGACTACATTTGGTCTATAACTCACCAAAATGATGTTGCTGAATTGATATTGTTAACCTCATATAGTAGGATAAGACTCATTTTCCCGTAATAAATATAGGTTATCCGCAGTTTTGATTAAACATAGTTTCTCAGTTAGAGCAGCCTAATAGCCCGGCTGAGTCGGGTAATACGATATATAGTGGGATAATGCTTATTCTGTTGTGACAAATATAGGTTAACTGCAGTTTTGATTAACATATTTCTCAATAATGCAGCCTGATAGCCCAGCTGAGTTGGGTAATAAGATTTATGAAATGATGGCCATGGCCGTAGGAGGAAGATGGGGTAGATCAGAAGATGAGGAGGGAGAAGCATCTGAAGCTGAGTCAAGCTCGGCTGAGGAAAGTACAGAGCCAGAAGTTTATGAACCCACTGAAGTCATTACAGAGACTGATCCATGGACAACAGATTAGGCATACTATGCCTCAGAATTTTAAAATTTTGGCATTATAGGAAAATAATGAATTCAAAGGTTGGAAAGGAATTAGAGAGTCTAGGTTTTTTTTTCCTATGATTTTTCATGGGGTTGAAGGAGCATTGAAATGTAGAACTGTGAAGAATGTCTTAAGGGTCAAATCATTTTGTACCTTTTGGAATTAAGAACTAGTTTTGTTGGTGGTGACAATTTGATGCTTCATGGTCTCGGGTGTCACTGTATTATTCTTTTTAGGTGTGAAGATCTTTCACGTGGTTGGGAGCAAGTCTGGAAGCTGAAATGAAATGATCAATGATTCTTGTTCCCTCATTTCTGTCATGGATGTGTAGTTCAACCTGACAACACTAGTCGATGCTTAATTGATATGCAATGGAAAATTTTATAAATACTTTTTAGACGGCTGTGTTTTAGTTCGATTAAATTTAATTATAGAACCATATCCACGCATCAAGTATGAGTTTCCAATGCAACTGTCAGTTGGCAAGTAAAATTTGGGCTTCTGAATAATTCAATTGTCAGAGTAATTTAAATAATTCAACTCACAAAGTTTATGTATGGAATTTAATTGGAATATAGTGACAAATGTATAATATTTTTTATTTTTTATTTTTAAAATTAGTATTCCGTTGTGGAATTTTATATATACAACTAAAATTTGGGTTTTGGGCAATGCACTTTGCAAGTATTTTAAATTATCAATTGGCAAAAGTTTTTGTATGGAGTTAAATTGGAATATAGTGTCTGTACAAATATATTTTAAATTATCATTCAACTATCGACTGATATATAGTTTTAGTTTTTACTTTTGTTATAGTTGTTAAAAATATAGGGAAGTGATTCATTTGGTGTGTGAAATGCTCTGCTAATTTAGTTCTAAAGGTAGAATGTATCATTTTATTTTTGAATATAAGAATTCAGATTGGTTCTTAATATAATAGTTATGTGATTAAACAATTATAGTTTATTGCCAAATAGGTATTTAAATTTATATCTTAAATAGTAAATAGTTTTCTATATTCAGAAACTAAATAAATATTTTCTAGAAAGATATCTACATTTCTTTTTCATGAAAAATTGAAAAAAGAAATGTGACTTTTTAGTTAAACTAATATTTCTTTGGAATATCTGTAAATTTTATTTTCAAATTCTTTTCCTATCATAAATTGTTTTCTTTAATGAATATTTGTCTTTGGAATTACAAGTCCTCTTTTTTTTTTTTTTTTTTTTTTTTTTTTTTTTTTTTTTTTTTTTTTTTTTTTTTTTTTTTTTTTTTTTTTTTTTTTTTTTTTTTTAATTTAATTTTTTTATATTTTTTATAACTACTACTTTTGTTTTAGTATTGAGATTCATCTTCTTGACTGAACATGAAAATGTTCAACTTTATCCTCTTTCCCTTTCTCTGTTTTGATTGTTCTTTTGCAATTTGGATTAACCACCATAGGATCTGATTTAGGGATATTACTATACATTTTCAATTCGGGAGTTGTGATTTGGATCCATCACTGTGATTATTATTAGTCCTGAGGTAAATAAGTAGGTGTTGATGTTATTGTATTGAAGAAATTATATAATCTATGTTTTGATGATTAGTTGTGGGATTAAATCAATTTTTGCTTGAGTGAAAAACACTAGATGTTGTGTTTTTGTCATTTTCATGATTGTGCATGTATTTTTGGTATTCTGGATTCATTTTCATGATTGAAGCAGGTGGTTGAGCTTGATGTAGGTGGTTATGTATATCCTATTGCATTAACCTAAATACAAAACCAAAGTTAGTTAAAATATGTCGTAATAAGTTGAATTTGGTGTGTTTATTTAATAAAAACCTTAATTTTACTAAGAATATTACCATAAGATTTATAAAAAAATAAATTAAATGTCAATTTAAGGAGGGGTATATTATTTCACTTTTACAAAAAATGGGACTAAATTGAAACTAAAAACAAATATAGGGACCAAATTGAATCATTTTAACACGTGGCACAACTATGAAGTGATACGTGAAAATATAAAAAAATAAAATAAAATTTAAAAAATTCAAAAAACTCAAATTGACATGTGGCGTTGACTTTAACACCGTTTGGTCAAACTAACAATAAAGACTAAATTGAACCATTTTTAAGAATGAGGACCAAATTAAAACAGAAAAAAACTTGAGGATCAAAATGACATTACTTGACAAATGGAATGACCAAAAAAGTAATTTAACCAAAACTATATTTTGATGTTGTTGAATCATAATCTCTTTGATTAGATTTTTAACCTTAACAAGTTCCTCTTCTCTTCCCCAAATAGAAGGATACTATAAATACTAATGGATGTTATTCTGGGAGATTCAATTGTGGTCATGTATGTGATGGAAAGGAACTAGAAAACATTGGTGGTCAAAAAACCATTATTGGAGGTAACTTTCAAAAAATTGTTCAAAAAGTGTTAAGTTGTGTTCTAGTTATTTGTTTTTTGTGCACCAATTAATATTGAATCTAGTTGGTCAATTTTTTTTTCGAAGTAGTGACCTAATGAAAGTACTTATCTTTGTTATTTCTTAATTGTGGCCACATATGTGATGGAAAAGAACTAGAAATTATTGGTGCTTTACCCTTAGTGGAGGTAACTTTAAAAGAATTGTATAAAAAGTTTTAAGTTGTGTCCGAATTATTATTTTTCCGTGCACCATTTATGTGTCCGACTTGGTAGGCCTATTTTTATTTTATTTTATTTTATTTTTGCAAAGTAGTGACCTAATGAAAGTACTTATCCTTCTTAGCTTTATGTGTGATGGTAATTTCATTAGAAATACCATTATGTATAGATTTTCTATGAAACTGCCATGGTATTCCTAGAAAAATATGACAAGCTTCCATAGGAACTACATTACATAAAACTTTCTCTTCACAGTTTTTATGGAAAATTGTACCTTTACTTGTTTAAGTGTGATATCCCCATCTAAGTTAATGAAGTTTGTAGGGTTTGGGATGAGGTATTACAGCTAAGTTCAACTTTTCAGCCAATCTAGTACTACAAAAGTTACAACAAGATCCATTGTCCACGATGAGAGAACATGTATTTCTCATGGTTGCACCTCCATAGAATATTCTTTCATTCATAATGTAGTTCAATTTTTACAAACCATTTTTTGGTCTAGGACCACAAGAATCTTCCACAATAAGCTATCATGTTTAAGGTGTGAACATTCATAGCATGACAAGGATTAACTCTCCAAGAAAATATTACTAGGTACACAAGCATCAAACCCAATACTTTGCTTAAGGGAAATTCATAATTTAGAGAAAGGATTCATTATTTAGAAATTTTGATTGAAATATTTTTCAGTGTTACAAGAGATACACTATTATTTCCTCTCCTGTTAGACCTTCATATTTACTATCCTAGTTCCTCTACCATTTCAAGATTCACCTATTTGCATATTTGGTTTACAGTTTCAAATGTAATTTTAAGAGTTTAGGGCCCAAACATTTGGCTTATGTGGTTATTTTTAAAAATCAATGTAAGCTCTGTAGCTTTGTCTGAAGCACCCATCTTAGCTCAAGATCTTTAATCAGAAGACATCATCTTGAATTCTGAGAACAAAGAAATCCATATCATCCACATGGTTGCAAAGAAAATACCTACCACACAAAAGCAACATACTTCCATTTTTTTCTAGTGTCCTCGTTATATTTTGTGTATACTAAAAAAGGAGAAAATGTTTTGATACTCCACTTCCCAAAAGCTGTTAATAAACAAAATCTTAATTAAGCTCTATGCATACTCAACTACGAGACATCATTGTGGTGTCTACAACAAAGAAATCATCATGCTTCATAAAAACTCACAGTGCCCGACTATTCTCTCATCTCATTCTTCCTTCTCATTTTTATGCTTTTCTTCAATTTTTTTGCCCTAAATTACAAAGAGTTTGATATCTAGGTTTTTCTTTCAATGAGAGTACATATATATTCACAATGGTGGCCAAAATAGATAAACAAAAATCCAAAGAATCTACAAAATAGAAAGTGGAAGGAGAAAGGAAGAGAGTTTGGTACTCTTAGAAAAGGACCGCTGCAGTGGTTGCTAGTCCGTCGTTGTTGGTTCGCTGCTGGAAGACGAGAGAAGTGGTTCACCTCCTCAAAAATCGCTGCAGAGTGCCCACTCGCTGCTGCAAGACAAAAGACTTTCCCAAACCCTTAATCGATAAGTGCCCACTCAAAGACAGGATGTTGTTGTGACTGGAGAGCGTGAATGCTATTGTGGTTGGAGAACACGGATGTTGTTGTGGTTGAAGAATGCGGATGCAGCTGCTGTCGTGTGAGGGTTGTAGGAGAAAAAAAATGCGAAGTAGTGTATGGTGCCGAAGGAGTATTTTTTAATACATAGACAACCCTCTTTTACTTAAACACTCTCTATTGATTTCAGAAGTAAAAAACACTCTCTATTTACTTTATTTAAAATGTTTTATTTAAATAAATAAAATGTAGTTGGTGCCTATTTAAAAAAGCGCTATCTATGTGTATCCATTTTGACAACATTTGTTCAATAAAGCACTGCCTTTTGTTCCGCACTTTCATTTATAGCGCTTAGTTAAATAAGTGCTGTCTAAAGTGTGCTATCTATCATTAATTTTGGTGCAGTGAAGGGAATGTGTCTCTTCCTAAGGGCAGATTTCAGATCATTCCATTACCCTTGAATGCTAAAGGTACTAGGGAAACTTTTCTTTCTTAACTAACTTGGTGGTAAGCAAATATTTGTTCCTCCTTCATTTCCCAAACCAAATAAACTTCCACATTATCTTTGATGAATGTCACTTCACGGAGAATTTCCAGATTTGTGTTTCGAACAATGAAAATCCACTATGAAGCCTTCAATCCTAGATCTATCGGTGAAGATTGATGAATCTTGTGGCAGAAGACTTGAAATGATAATAGGATTTTCCCAAGCTCCTTCGGTGGAACTCGAAAACTCTCGAATGAGGCAATCTTAGGTTGAATCTCTCGTGAGAAGAAAATGAACTTTGAAGAAGAAAACTCATACGCAATTTACACTCAATCATCAAAGTTAACTATTACATTTGATGGCCTACCTTTGTATAGGGAGGAGAAAGGCATATGTGAAAGGAGAAGAACAAGCTTAGCAACCCCGAACACAAAGGACAACCATCTTATAGAAAAGAGGAAAAGAGACTACCAAGAGATGAGGGGAAGAGAAATTCCTAAAACCCAAATGGGTGAGGCGCTAGGAAGGAAGAATAAATCCCTAGCTCTTTTGAGATGCAGAGCTTCTCTACACAAACATGTGGGCTTAGATCCTCCACTCGTGAACGGGCTGAACATTCCAAGTCATGCTGAAGGAATATGTGTTGGCAAAAGCAATACAAGTCTAAATGCTGAAGCAAGATTTTGATGATGATAAAAGAAGCCTGAAAGCCATCTGGAAGACAATATGAAGACTACATGTTATTATGTTTAAAGCTATCTTGTAAAATGTAATTAGATTAAGTTAGAAGCAGTATTGTACAAGAAAATTCTAGTATTTCTCGAAATATCAAAATGATAATCGATTATCACTTGGAATAATCGATTATCCTGAGCTAAACATTTTTTTTCAAGAAAGCACTGGAATAATCGATTATTACTTCTGATAATCGATTATCTGCTCAAAAATTTGTTTTCCATAAACCACACTGGAATAATCGATTATCACTAGTGATAATCGATTATCCTAGTCTGTTGGGCGCGACTGTTCAGCTTTTTGACCTAATTTCTGAAACCCCTATTTAAGGAACCTCAGAGTTACTTCTCAATTACCTTTTTGAGAAGCTAGAGTACTAGTGCTGTGACTGCAAGAGAGTTCTCTGAAGTGTTCTCAATTGAAGCTTTGAAAAACCTAGTGTGGGTAGAGCGATAACTTTTCCTGAGAGGTGTTCTAGGAGATTGAGTGCTGCTGCTGTTGCTAGGAAAGCTAAGGTCAAGGTTCTCTGTGTGATTCAGAGAAAGGTGTTCATCTCTTGTGTGATTCAAGAGAGGTGTTTTCTTTCCTTACACTCTAAATATCTGATTGTAAATCTGTTACTTGTTAGTGATTTAGTTAATCTCGTTTTTAAGAGATTAACAACTGGACGTAGGGTCTTTTGATCCGAACCAGTATAAATACTTGTGTTCAATCTTCTTCTCTATCTCTTTATTTCATCTATTATTGTGTTATAAAGAAATTATTTATTGATCTACTTGATAAATTTTGGAAAAATTTTAAAGTATTAATTTTATTATTCAAAAACCAATTCACCCCCCTCTTGGTTTTGTCCGCACGTTCAAACATTCCGCTGCGCGATACCAACAATATGGATGCACATAAGCGTTGGTGTTGGATTGTAGCAGGCACTTGCTTTGATTCAAAATAGAATAGTTGTGACAAAGGTGAAATGGGATGTAGCTTCCATTGGATGGCCCAAGCAAAAGGTATGACGTGTTTGTTGTCTTCACAATTGGTGATTCAGGATGATAGGCTGCTGGATGCAAGCATGCCCAATATGTTGGTCCTCATTAATTGAATAAGGGCCCTTCTCCCTACACCTCCAACAGTTCTTATGTACCCCCAAAATTGACCGTTATACCCTTATTTAACATATGGGTGAAAGTGGGTGAAAGTGGGTAGGGACTGCGTCGCCAACGTCCCTGCACCCCCAAATTGTTACTATTACTATTTCTTCTTCTCTCGTTTCTTCTCCGTCCCACTCTGCTTTCATTTAAAATTTTGCTCAGTTTCATTCTCGTTTCTGTCCTTCATTCTTTCATTGTCTCTGGTGGTGGTGGTCCCTCTTCCGGTTTGTATCACTTTCATTTTTTTTAAATGAATGTTGTTTATTCTCAGGGTGTCTCAGTTTGCATTGTGGTTATTGTGATTGAAGGTTCTGTCATTGTTGGTTCTTTGAAGGAAGGTGGTATTGTGAGTAATTGCATCCTGTTATCTTCTCTCCAAGTGATAGTTCCCGTCTGTCCAGGTTAGCCTTAATACCAGCTTAAGTTTTTTTTTTCTGTTTGTGATGTGAAACGAAATTTGTTTTCCGTTTCATAAACTATATCACGAAATCTTTTATGAAATGGATTCTGGCATGCGTTTCAAACTTTTACCAAACGGATTACAAAAGCTGTTTCGCGAAAAAAGTCAAAATGTATGGGAAACGGATTACGAATTCCGTTTCATAACATTGTGAAATGGATTCTGTAATCCGTTTATAAAAAAAATTGCAATTTTTTTTGAAACGGATTACAGAATCTGTATTCCGTTTCCCATAAATTTTGATTTTCCCCATTCATAACAAAATTACACCCCCACCCCATTACTTTTAAACCTTATTCTTTGTGGTGTATATATATATATATATACATGACTCATGTTCGTAGCTGGTTGTGGGGATGCTGTAAGTCACCTTTCTTAATTTAATAATATAGTTTCTTACAATGACATTTGTTTTTGGTGTTTTAATTCAATGAAGGCATAAGCCTAATGCGTTTCTTAGATGATAAATGAGAGTTGATAATGATTTTCCTTTTGTTTTCACCGGACCAAAACATGTCGTGAAAATTTGTTTGTATGTTTGGGGAAGGAATATTTGAAGGTAAAAAAGAATTAGAGTTTGGTGCAAGGGATGTAATATTATAATTTGGTGATCTTTGTATGGGAAAGAGGAATCCGTTTCACAATTTTATGAAACGAAATTTGTATTCCGTTTCCCATAAATTTTGATTTTTTTGCTTACACCCCATTCATAACAAAATTACACCCTCACCCCATTACTTTTAAACCTTACTCTTTGTGGTAAATAAACCTTGCATCATAATCTCTTCAAAATTACATCCACACCCCATTTCTTTCTTCTTGATTCCATTTCCAGTTCCGACAACACAATGTGCAAAGAAAAGAAGTCGTGAATAAGATTGGTGGCATGCATGTACGTGTTGTCCTCGTCTTAGAAATAGAATTGAATCAGTTATTCCGTTCAAATTCCCGCTCCTTATTTGCATGGTTGTTTTGTCCGACAGACGAAACACTGAAACATCAAATAGAAACCAAACATATAAGGTTCTGACGACAAATTTTTTGCCAAACGGATTACATAATCCGTTTCTTAAAGATGTGAAACGGAATTTGTAATCCGTTTCACCAAGTTGCCTGTGCTTTTTTCTCAAACGGGTTTTGGGATCCGTTTCATATGTTTGTGAAACGGATTAGGTATTCTGTTTCATACTTGGATTTTGTGTGTTGGTATTGAATGTTGATTTAGTGTAGGTGATTGACTCCAGTGTGCGTGAGTTTGTGAGTGAATGTATATTGTGTTATTGGTAAATTTTTAATGTGAGTGAATGTATACTGTGTGATTGGTGAATTTTCTAACGTGAATCATGCAATCAGTTATGAATATCAACATGCAATCAGTTTTCAATTTTTGATATGTGTTGCATTCACTCTGTTTCTCTGATACGTGTTGCATTCTTTTTATAATTGCATTATTTTTTAATATTCTTATGTATTATGTGGTTACCCTCGATGGGTTATTTACGTATTAAAATATTTTTTTATTATAGTTCATTATGGAAGATCATCATTTTAGTTATTTGAGTTTCTTGGATTCTCAAGCGGATTCTCAACTAAATTGTAGTCTCATGTCAGAGTTTTCTGATTTTGTTCATGATATCTGCGAACAAGATTATACATCTCATTTTACAACCGATGATATTTTCCCAACACGTGAAGATTTAATTAAGTGGGTTAGAAGGGTTGCTTATAATCTTGGATTTGTTGTTATTATTCTAAGATCGGATAAATATAATGGACAACCAGGAAGAAAGACCCATGTATTATTAGGTTGTGAAAAAGGTGAAAAATATAGAAAATACAAGCGTGATGCAGAACTGAGTTTATCTGGGACAAGAAAATGTGATTGTCCCTTTAGATTGAGATGGAGACCCATCTCTCAAGGGGAGGGATGGGTGTTGAACGTAAAATGTGGTTACCATAATCACGATGTCTCTTCTACTCTAGTTGGTCACCCCTATGCGGGTAGGTTGAAGTCTACTGAACAGTCGTTGCTTGTTGATATGACTAAAAGTCAAGTAAAACCTGCAAATATACTTCTCACTCTCAAAGAAAAAGATGAGTGTAATGTTACAACTCTGAAGCAAGTGTATAATGCAAGATATAGGTACAAACGTTCAATAAGAGGTTCAAGAATTGAGTTACAACAGTTAATGTTGATGTTGGAACGTGATCACTACATCCATTTTAGTAGATGTCTTGATGAATCTGATGTGGTTAGCGATTTGTTCAGGACCCATCCTGATGCTGTGAAGTTGTTAAATTCATTCAATATTGTGTTCTTAATGGATAGTACCTATAAAACCAACAAATATCGGTTGCCATTACTTGAGATTGTTGGTGTGACCTCAACAGGATTAACTTTCTCAACCGCTTTTGCATTTTTATCTAGTGAAAAGCAAAATAATTTCATTTGGGCTCTTGAAAGGCTAAGAGGTCTGTTTATGACGTCCGAGGGTGGTCCACAAGTCATTGTAACTGATAGGGATCTTGCTCT
>Ga0214543_1005178_pt1 | contig 24197 bp, 22 predicted proteins | sample CNSS2metaG_FD_160094 | JGI IMG/M metagenome (GOLD analysis project Ga0214543, IMG submission 160094) | Root nodule microbial communities from cowpea collected in UCLA plant growth center, Los Angeles, California, USA - CNSS2 | ecosystem: Host-associated > Plants > Roots > Nodule | place: USA... | reverse complement strand
GTTTTCTAATCTTTTCTCTCATATAATCTGTTGTAATTTTGATTATTATAGTGATTGAGTTAATCTCCTTGTTTAAGAGATTAACAACTGGACGTAGGGTCTTTTGATCCGAACCAGTATAAATATCTGTGTGCATCTTCTTCCCTTAAACTCCTTATTTATCTGCACTTGCATTTAAAGTAACTATTACTTTAAGTTAATTAATTAAATTTTGAGAAAAATTTTAAAACCTGTTAAGAATTTTAAAAATCCAATTCACCCCCCTCTTGATTTTTGACCATTGTTTAGTCATTCCGCTGCGCGATACCAACAATTCTTGGATTTATCTTTAAGGTGTCATGAAGCTTTAAGCAATTTATTTCCACAACTCCATGAGGTCAACTTAGCTGCAACTGCACTGACACACCTCAAAATATCCAAAGAACATTTATGCAACTAAAAATTTATTTTTAACATGTTTTTGAATCTCATGCTCAATAAACCCAATTATAGTAAATCCCAATTAAATCAATCTTTAAACACACAAATTCAATTAAATACCCAGAATTAAACATCGAATGAGGGCAAAAATACGCACTCATCATATATGGTTAGCGAATGGGTTGAAATTTGATGTCATTTGTTGTACAGGTTATGAAATTAATAATTGCACATTCTATACGAAGTCTTTGGATGATAAAAGCACAATATAAAATAATGGAGTCAGTCTTGAAGTTGAGTCTCTACAATTTTCTACATCTAAAGATCAAAATCCTATATTTCGATCAATGAATATTACAGTGTAATACAAGAGATATGGAAGGTTGATTATACCATGTTTACTATTCCACTATTCAAATGTAAATGGGTGACAATAAGAGTGATGTCAAAATGGATGAATCAAGAATGACTTTAGTTGCTTTTGGAAAGGTGGGTTATATAGACAAGCTATTTACCATGGCAAAACAAGCATCTTAGGTTTTCTATGTTAAAGATCATGCATATGAACATTGGTTTGTCGCTCTTCATGGAAAAAAACATATTGATCCTAATGAAGATAATTTGAGTAATCCTAATATTGCTGACACCCGCTCATTTAAAAGAACGATAAATGTTAATGAAGTCCCTCTAGTTTATGATGTACATGCAATTCGAGAAGATCACGATGAGGGAATATACATATGACCAATCCATAACTTTATGTATGAATTTTATGTTCATGTAAAAATTTACGGGTTTTGTTAAATAATGTTTTATATGTGATTTTATATGTTGCTTATTAATGTTTTGGGATGTTTTCATTTCACATATATATGGTTGAACATCATAGTGTTGGCATAAGAAAGCTTGCAACAAAGAATTGATAAAGCATATGAATAAAGATCATAGGTGTTTGATGAAGATTGATGATGATCCATTTGAAAATTAAGTTTTTAAAGGGTTAAATCTGAAAATAATATGTTAAATGCAATGTTTTAGTGTTATATCATGTTAGTAGGCTATATGACATAGGTTAAATGTCTTGTATGCCTTTGTGTGTCTCTTTTAATCAGTTAAAATGAGTTTTAATAGGTTAAAAGGTTTGCAATGTATTAGTTTCTGGTATGCATGCACTCAGTCAGTTGAATTATTTTTCAATCGACTGATTTCACTTAAGTCAAACGAAATTAGCTGACTGTACAGAAAATTCAATCTACTGATTTCACCTAAACCAGACTATATATGCAGTGTTTGCAAGAGCAGAGTTATGGTTTTTAGTTTTTGAGCACGAAACTTTGTCATTCTTCTATGGAAAACTCTCTCTCTTTACAATACACAGCTGCAACTCGTTGTTTGAAAATCTTGGTTGATTTTAGAGGCATTTTGGCTTGTGAGTAGCTTGAAGAACACATGTATGGTTGGCTAGGGACAAACACCATCAAGTCTGTAAGTGTGATTCTTGCAGGGTGTATGTCTAGATTTTTATGTGAGTCAAAAATCTTGTGAGTTCCTTTGTTCAAAAGTGTAATTTTAATGTGTGATTTGTAAAATTTTTGAATATAGCAGAAATGAGGCTCAGGTTGTCCTGGTAAACTAGATGCAGCTTTGTGATTGAGTGAACAAATATAAAAACAACTGTGCAATTCTCTCTCCCTCATCTCACTCACTTTGAATCTCTTTAAAAACTCAAGAAAATCAAGCAATTTATTCTTTGGTGTGACTTAATGCATTCTTGTGTAATCTGAGGTTGTATACTTGTTAAAAATATTGATTGAAACAAGTCTTGTATGTAAAAGATTGTCGTTTGAGTTAAATGTGCAAATTCTTCATTCCACGTAAATCTCTAGTAGTTTAGTCGACTGATTTGTTTTTTTAATCGCTTGTTTCATAGCTTAAGAACAAATTAGTCTGCTATTTTATTTTTTTAACCAATTGAAAGTGTACCGATCTACTCGTTTTACATCCTAACTTTTCGGTCCATTTGATTCAATTGAAAAGAGTTTTAAGCTTTCGAAAAAGTTTTAAATAGCCAATTCAACCCCTCGCCCCCACGTTCATGGATTAAATCACCCTTTCAAAACTAACAATTGGTATTTAGAGCAAGGTTCTTGAAAGATATTCAAGTTTGATAAAAAATCTTTTGAAATGGCTGAAAATAAACTCTTGTTTGTTGAAAGTGCCTCTATTCATAGACCACCTATGTTTTGTGGCCTAAACTATCAGTTTTGGAAAATAAGGATGCAAATTTTCATTGAATCTATAGACAAAGGGATTTGGGATGCAATACCAAGAATATCATCACTTCATCTTTGAGTATGGATGACTTTTTTTGGGTCTCCCAATGTAAGATTGCAAAGGAAATGTGGGATATCCTAGAGGTTACACATGAGGGGACAAATGAAGTGAAAAGAGCACAGAAGCATGCCTTAATTCAAGAGTATAAGCTTTTCAAGATGCAAACAGGAGAGTCAATAGCTGAAGTTCAAAAGAGGTTCACTCACATAGTCAACCATCTCATGGGTCTAGGCAAATAATCTGAAAAAGAGGAGCTAAACATCAAAGTGCTAAAGTGTCTTGATAGAAATTGGCAACCAAAGGTGACTACCATATCTAAATCAAAGGATTTATCCATCATCACAACAACTGCGCTTTTTGCCAAACTAAGAGAGCATGAGATTGAAATGCAAAGGTTAAGTGAGCTTGAATGAAGTGAGAAAAAGGTAAAAACCATAGCCTTGAAGGCTAGCTCCAAGAAGGGTGAAGAAACTAAGGAAGAGGTTGTTGAATCAAGTGATAATGAGAACTTGAATGTACTAGTCAAGAGGTTTGGGAAGTATCTCAAGAGGAAAGACAACAAAAGTAACTGAAAACGTTGTTGTTAACGCGATCAAATTAATACTACTAAACTATAGCAACGTCAGTATTGCTATGACAATAGTCAAGAAAATAGAAAGGGTAAAGTAACTCTAAGTCGTCTCCCAATGAACACGGAATTGATTTTTAACAAATTAGTTCTTATAAAACTATACAAATGAGTTAGTCAAATAAATAATAAAAATATAGGGGATTAAGATAAACAAAGATAGAAATAAAATTTAAAAGATAAAAAGAAATAAAAACAATAGTAAAGAAAATAGATTGATTCCATTGCTTTTTCAAAATAGATTCATCATCGGTTATCTAAAGATTATTGCTCAATTAATTATTGTTATAGATATACAAATTAATCAATGTAAAGTCTCAATTAATTTGTTGGCATTCTCACTTTTAACCAAAGTACAGTCTCAATTAAAAGTGAAAACTTTTAGATTATCCACAGTAAATTCAACCAAAGTACAGTCTCAATCAAATTTACTATGCCTAATCATGTATATTCTTTTATCTCCTCACCAAATAAAGAGCTTAATTAATTAAAGTAAAGTCTCAATTAATTTTAGTTAGAGTAAATACCTTTAATCAAAGTAAAGTCTCAATTATAGGTAAAAACTCATTTAATCACATGAAAGTTTCTAAATAAAATCAAAGTAAGGTATCAATTAGATTTAAAAACCCTAGAACTCATATGATCAACATGCATATAGATTTAAAATCATTACTTTCTACGTGATTCAAAGATAAAAGACATAGATGAATTAAAACCTCAACAATAATAAAAAGAACAAAGAAATTAATTGATCTAACCTCAGAATCCAATTAAGAAATTACAATGGAATCAACCCAAGAAGTTTAAAACTCCATGAATCCAAAATAAAGAATGAAGAATAGAGAGAAGAAAAGAGAGAGAAAGAAATTAGGTCCCCCTAAGGGTTCCTCAATTCTGACGTGCCGAGCTTGTTCCTTTCTGTTTCCCCCTTTGGTCTCTTTATATAGAACTTCGACTGGATTTGGACTTTATTTGTTCTGTTGCTGAAATATTTTATCTTTAATTAATTAGCAACTTCATTTCTGTCCAATTTCCAAATCTTCCCCTCTTATTTAAACATTTTTACAGTATTGACCAGAATTTGACCAGAGTTGACCAGATTTGACTGTTGCGTTGACTAGTTGACCTGTTGACCTGTTTGACTGTGCAATAGTAGATTAACACGTGGCAGAGTGCACTTTCTCTCTCCAAATTAGGGTTTCCACCATGGAGGAATGAGTGAGGCTGCATATTTGGTCTCTTTGATGGTTGCCATGACTGCACTTCCGTTTTCTTCTCCGGCGAGGTGAGTGAACGCTGCAGTGATGGTTGCGGCGCAGATGTTCGAGCATAGTGTAGATCTGGTGGACGTGCTACTGCAGTATTCCGGGGACTTGGTTGCTCGAACAATTGCAGAAATGCTGCTGGTCACGGTGGCTATGAAGATGGTGCAGGGATGGTTCAGTTTTCCGGCGAAGTTAGAGGTCATGGTGGATGCGCTGGTCTGATCTGGTTGTGCATTTTGGTTGTAGGTCTACGGTGGCCATGGTGTAGGTTTTCGACGAGCGGAGCAGATGCGTGAATGTTGTTGTTGCTGGTTGACGAGAGGTGGTCTATGGCATCATTACAGATGTGTGGTGATGGTTGCGCGCTCGTTACTGTTGCACGGTGGTTGACGGTGCTGCAGTGGTGGCTTGTCAAGCTTGGTGTAATGGTTTCCGCTGCTGTGTTGGTGCAGGTCTATTCCAGCATCAATGGTTCGCGTTTCTAATGGTGGAGAATGAAGATGCGCGAGATGAAAGATGATTCCATGGCGATTGTTCGAACAGTTGGTGCAAATCTGGATCTGATATGGTTCAGAAAATTGGTGGTCGACTTCTCTGTTCTCTGGCAACATGGTGAACGGCGGCGACTGCCGACATTGTGGCGGCTAGGGTTTGAGGAGAAATTAGGGTTTCTCATGGGAGAGATGAAGATGATGACGTGCCACCATTTGGTTGGCTGAATTTTGAGTGCTTGGATGCTGCCACATGTCATTCTCTAATTGGTAGTTTAATAAGTGGAGGATTATGACACGTGTCATCATGGTTTATGAATGGAAAGAGGGGTGAAAATAGACAAAGGCAAGGGTGTAGAAGTAGATTTTCTGTAGCCCATTTTGGAAGAGGGGAGTGTATAAGTAAAAACTGGGGTGCAGAAGTGATTCTTCCAGAACTTGTTGATTTTATCCTTATTTAAAGGTGTTTTGTAATTTCAATCAATTTATTTTTCCACCTTTAAATAAGCTTAATCTTAACTTCAGCTGCATCAACAAACGTTAAAATATCCAAAAATAATTTATGCAGCTAAAAATTACTTTTTAAGACATTTTTATCACACAAGTTCAAATAGCCTAATTATCAGAATTATCAATTAAATCACTCTTTAAGCACATAAATTCAATTAAATACCCAGAATTAAACACTGAATGAGGACAAAAATACGCACTCATCAGTAACCAAAGGAGGTACATTTCTAAACAAAATGATTCAAGTAATACTTCTAAATTCTCATGTTATAATTATGGAAAGCAAGGACATATCAAGACTGAATGTCCTAATGTTAACAAAGAGAACGAGAAGGTTGGGGACAGGAAAAAGGAGAAAAAGGCAAGGAAAGACGTGCCTAAATAGCTTGGGAGGACAATGATGATTCAACAAGTACTTCATCTTAAGAAGGAAGTGAGGAAGCATATATATATGTCTCAAGGCCAGATATGAATCATCCTCATCAAGCTAAGTAAGCTCCTTGACATCTTAAGATAAAAATGACTATTATCAATTGTTGCATGACTTTGAAGAATTGCATAGTAAGGCTAACAAAGTTGTTGTCATGAATAATCAACTAAAAGGATTAAATAACTGGCTAGAAAAAAAAGTTAGCCAACTAGAATCAGAAATAGTCGACTTAAAAACTGATTTTGAACATTTGGTAGTAATTTACAGTAATTCAGTCGATTGTTCTGAAAAACAATTGGCTATAAAACCTTGTGAAAACTGCACTACTTTGAAAAATCAAGTGAAATATCTTTTGAAAACTTATGCAAAGTTCACAAGAGGAAAAAAAAACTTGAAAGTTGTTCTTGGCTCGCAAAATTGTGTTTTCGGAAAGGCTGGACTTGGTTATACACCCATCCATGAAAAGAAAGCCAAGAAGTTCTCTAGTTTCTTTTCCAAGAGTGAGCCAAATGTTATGCCATTCATTTCTTGCAACTATTGTATGAAGAAAGGTCATGTTCTTAAGAATTGTTATGCTAGAAAATATGATATACCTAAGGGATTTATGAAATGGCTCCCAAAAGGATCTAGAAAGGCATAACCATGTTGGAGCAAAACTATCAAAGCGTACCATGTAATGCTATGTTGTTTTGCAGGTCATAAATCAAGAAAAGAAAGACCTATGGTACCTAGATAGTGGTTGTTCGAGGCATATGATTGGTGATAAGTCAAAGTTTACAAAATTGGAACTAAAAGAAAAAGGCTTTGTGACTTATGGTGACAATAACAAAGGAAGGATACTTGGAAGTGGATTCATAAGCAATGGAGCCTCATTCAACATCCACAACGTGGTTCTAGTTGAAGGGCTGAAGCACAATTTGTTAAGTATAAGCCAATTGTGTGACAAAGGTTTTAAAGTTGTGTTTGTTAGTTTTGAAATGGTGAGTTTAGCCAAGAAGGGGCGGGCGTTGAATTGGCTTTATAAAACTTTTTCAAAAGCTAAAACGTCTTTTCAATTGAATCTAATGGATTGAAAAGTTTGGATGTAAGTGCAACAGACCAGTACACTTTCAGTCGATTAAAATATAAAACAGCAGACTAAATTGTTTTTGATATTATGAAACAGTCGATTAAAAAGACAAATCAGTTGGCTAAAATACTGGAGAATTATGTAGAATTCAGAATTCGCAAATCCAACTCAAACAACAATCTCTTACATACAAGACTTGTTCCAATCATTATTTTTAACAAGTATACAGCCTCAGATTACACAACAACGCATTAAATCACATCAAATATCAAATACCTTGGTTTTCTTGGGTTTTTAAAGAGTTTCAAAGAGAGTGAGATGAGGGAAAGAGAATGCACAACTATTTTTATACTGGTTCACTTAATTGTAGAGCTACATCCAGTTTACTAGGACAACTTGAGCCTGGTTTCCACTATGTTCAAAAGTTTTACAAATCAAACAGTAAGATTACACTTTTGAACAACAAAACTCACAAGATTTTTGACTCACAAAAATCTAGACACATACCCTACAAAAATCACACTTGCAGACCTGAAATCACATCAGGCAAACCATCCAGAGGCACAAGAACATCCAAATCTGATGGTGGTTGTCCCTAGCCAACCATACATGTGTTCTTCAAGCTACTCATAAGCCAAATTGCCTCCAAGATCAACCAAGATCTTCAAAACAGGAGTTGCAGCTGTGTGTTGTAGAAAGAGAGCTTTCCAGAGAAGAATGACAAAATTTCATGCTCAAAAACTCAGATTCGCACCTCTGCTCGCGAAAACACAACTTATATAGTCTGGTTTAAGTGAAAACAGTCGATTAAATATTTCGTACAATCAGCTGATTTCACCTGACTTAAGTGAAATCGGTCGATTGAAAAATAATTCAACTGACTGAATGCATTCATACCACAAACTATATACAACAAGCCTTTTAACCTTTTAAACCCAATTTTAACAAATTAAAAGTGACACACTAAGGCACACAAGACATCTAACCTATGTCATATAGCCTACCAACATGATATAACACTAACACATTACATTTAACATGTTATTTACAGATTTAACACACTAAAACATAATCTTCATATGAATCTTCATCAATCTTCATCAAACACTTAAGATCTTCATGCACATGGCTTTATCAATTTTTTGCTTTAAGCTTGTTTGTGCCAACAATCTCCCCCTGAATTGATGAAGCCAACATCCTCGGGTTGAATTGATGAGCTAAGATCCATAGAGAAACCTAAAAAGACTTTTGCATACAAGATACCAATATTCCAAATATACAACCAAGCAAAAGCACACAAGCATACATACATATCACATATGCATATGCTCCCCCTATCACTAATAATATGATTTAACTTCAGATGTTAGATTAATTTTGCAGTATTATATGATTCCAACTAATTTATTCCAAGTTTTCCAAATCTAGCACACTTTTACTCATTTTAACTCATTTTTCTCCCCCTTTGGATTTATCAAATGAAAGTAAATGCATAGATCAATTTGGAAAGATGAAAATTTTCATTAAAGCAGTAACATAGGGGTGTATTAGGGCAACTGATACAAATACAAACACACTAGAACTGAAACAGAAAGGACATATATAACATGAAGCTAAAAACTGATATAATTAGTCGACTGAAATGAGAAAATAGCCAATTAAAATACTGGAACAGACATCAGACACACAAAATGCAGCATGAAAATGCAATGCATGACCTATGAGCCATCCCTTTCTTTCACTCCTAGGGTTGTCTCTATTGTAGACATTGGAGAGGAGGTCATGAACGTTATGGAGTTGGTCATCCAAGTCTTGGAACCTTGTTGTGCAATAAGCATCATGTGCATTTTGTGCCATGTTGTATAGCTAAAAAGCTAAAAAATTGAAGATATTCTTTGAACTTTCATGAACCTGATGCAATGGATGAAAATGGTAACATTGTTATAATCAAGAGGAAGGTATTGATTTTGATGAAACATATACACCTGTAGCTAGGCTAGAAGTTGTGAGGTTATTGTTAGCATATGCATGCATTTGTAATTTCAAACTTTTTCAAATGGATATGAAAAGTGCATTCTTGAATGATTTCTTAAATGAAGAAGTGTATGTATCACAACCCCCTGGCTTTGAAGATCACCTTTATCCTAATCATGTTTTCAAATTGAAAAAGGTTTTATATGGTTTGAAACAAGCACCACGACAATGGTATGAGAGGTTTGGCAACTTTCTTTTATCTAAAGGATATGCTAGTGGTGCATTTGATAAAACACTTTTCATTAGAAAGCATGCAAGTGATGTATACTTGTTCAAGTATATATAGATGATATAATGTTTAGATCAAATAATAACTCCATGTGTGAAGATTTTGTTGCAGCTATACGGGGAGAATTTGAGATGCCTATGATGGGTGAGCTAACCTACTTCCTAGAGATGCAAGTGAAGCAACTCAAGCATGGAACATTTTTAAGCCAGTCAAAATACTATTTTGACCTACTGAAAAAGTTCAAAATGGAGAATTGCAAAGAGGTTGTCACTCCAATTGCTACAAGTTGCCTTATGGAGATGAAGCAGGACAACAAGTTGATTCAACCGAATACAGAGGGTTAATTGGTTCTTTGCTATATCTAATCGCTAGTAGGTCAAATATTCAATTTGGTATTTTCTTGTGTGCAAGGTTTCAATCCAATCCAAAGGAATCACACTTCAAAGGTGCAAAAAGAATTCTCAAGTATCTAAAAGGGACAATTAATGTTGGATTATGGTATCCTAATGAATCTAACATTGTTCTTAGTGGTTTTTCAGATTCTGACTATGCAGGGTACAAATTGGATAGGAAAAGCACAAGTGGCACATGCCATCTACTTGGATCAAGCCTAATCTCATGGAATAGCATTAAGCAAGCATGTGTAGCACTATCTACAACTGAGGTTGAGTACATAGCAATTAGACATGCATGTGCTCAAAGAATATGGTTGAAGTATCACCTTATCGATTATGGTGTAAAACTAGAAAAGGTACCTCTTTATTGTGACAATACAAGTGCAATCGATCTAACTAAGAATCCAATTCAGTATTCTAAAACTAAACACATTGAAATCAAGCATCATTTCATAAGAGATCATATTCAAAATTGTGTTATTGAAATCAAGTTTGTGAAAACTGAAAAATAATTGGCGGATTTATTCATTAAACCACTTGAACGTGATATATTTAATAAGCTTAGAACTGAATTAGGTATTCATGACATGAAGAATGTATGTTGATATCTGTTTGGTTTGTTGATTTTATTAGATCATGTGTGTGTTGCATTTAAAGTGGTAAAATCTGCATAATTTGGTATTTTCCGATATTTTAGTTGACTAAATTTGCAAATTCAATACATAGATTTCTTTTAAACTGTTAAAATCTACATAATTTGGGTTTTGAAACTATTTCATTTTGCTAATTCTCATAAAACAACACATATATTTCAATTAAATTGGTTTGGTGTGAATTTCATGTGATATGAAATTATTAGTCAGCTAAAACTGCAAAATAAACACATAGATTTCACTTAAAACTACCACGACACCAAAATCAGTTGTTTGGTACAGTTTTAGTCAACTAACTCTGTATTTTTATGTGTTAAAATCACTTATGCTGATGTGGATTTGCTTGAATTGATATTAATTAATTGACCCAGTCAAAGTATCCATTACATGGCTATTTTTGGACTATAGTAGCAACATCTATCAGCTATTACATCAACTAAAATCAACTTTTTAGATTGAATTGACCATAAAGTGCTTTAATTAGATGATTTCCAATCTACATGCATTAGATGTGTACTGTTTGTGAGTGGATTATTCATAAAATGCACGGGAAACATATCATTGCATACTCTGATATAAATTCCCTTACATTTAATTGATTGTGATTTCATGTACTGCATTGAAACCAGAAAATTTGTACAAATTAATTGACTGATTTTGAAAATCAACATGCTAATTCTATAAATACTTGCATAAGCATCATGCATTAACATTCTCATCTGCGAACAAGAGCCAAGCCTACAATTCACCACGCCTGGAAGACAACGAATAACCCCCTGAGATGATGAAACTCCACCCCACCTACTCCATCCTCTCTCAATGCCTTGAATCATGGAAGGCTTGAAGTATGGTTTGAAGGCCATGAAGAAAAAATTCAAACCTTCTTGATTGAAATCAATAGGAAACAAATAATCCTTCCTAAGGTGATTCGCATGTCGTGGTTGAGGACATAGAACTTAGGCATCCTTGAGCAATGTAAGACCCGTGAAATTTAAATAATTAAATAAATAATTATTTAATAATTACGGGTAGGGGAGCCTTTGTGGCATTTAATGGAGATTGTTATGATGTGGAAAAGTACTAGCTCAAGTGGTTGAGAGTACTTAGTTGTGTGTGACAAGACTTAGGTTCGAGTATTATGTATGTCATTTATGTGTTATTTAATTGTTATTATTTTATTTATGTGCATGATCATGTTGAGTGATAATAAAACCTTAGAATTATAAGAATTATCATGAAACATGAATTGGTTGTGCAATTGACTTTGTGATTGAGGGGTTATGGGTTCAAACCTTGGTGAACCCAAATTAAGCTTTCTTTTTGCTAAACTAATTTTTAGCATGAATGTGAAAGGGTGGAGGAAACCCTAGTTGAATGGGCAGCCAAGGAAGGGTTGAAAATCGTAAGACCCACGAAATTTAATTAATTAAATAAATAAATAATTAATAAATGCGGGTAGTGGGAGCCTTTATGGCATTAAATTCTAAATTGTATGACGTCAAAAAGTACTAGCTCAAATGGTTGAGAGTACTTTGATTGTGTGAGAGGGCTTGGGTTCAAGTCTTATGTATGTCAATTGTGTTATTTATTTATTATTGTTTTGTTATATATGTGACATGTTTTAGAATGATATAATACTTGAATTATATTAGCTAACAAGCAACATGAATTGGCATGATGGTTTGGCATTGACTTGGCATTAGCATGGTTAGGGATACAAGCCTTGGTGAACCCAAATTAAATTTTCTTTTTTCTAATGTTAGTTTTGGATGGGATTAGAACAGTTAAAGGAAACCCTAACTGAATTAGCAGCCAAGAGTGGCTGTAAAACAACCCATAATGAGATAATGAATGGCCATTAACAATCAATTAAGTTGCATTTTCGTTTTGTTAATTGACCTAGCTTTAAGGCACCATTTAAAAGGAAAAATTGGGGTAACAGGAAAGGTTTTGCAAGGCTGAAATTATACCTAAAAACAGAGCACAAATTCTGAGTTTTTGGTGAGGCTTGAGTGAGGTTTTTGGGGGCTGGATTGAGAGGAGGCTAAATGGGTACTTGGTGTAGGGAGGATTTCAATTGCCAAAGTTCAAGCTAAGGAATTCAAGTTAGGGGAGTTTTCCACGTAAATTTTATGTCTTGGCATGAATTGTATGATAAATATATGATAATTATGCATGAACCTCGACTATACATAGCCCGCCAGGCAAGTTATACCATTTTTGTGCGTTTTCTTGGTTTCCTGGAGGAACTGCCAGGCGACGCAAGCCTATAACCCATTTATGGGTTTCTCTGATGAACTACGTGGCGGTGATGAATTTCTACCAGGCGGTACGAATTTGTTCAGCTAAATTTTGATAATCTGTGGGGTCTGGAGTGATTATGATCGAATGGGGAGCTAAATTTAATTGTTTGGTGATGAATTGATATGAAACTTCATTGAGTTTAGGGTGATTAAGGACTCGATTCGATGGAACAGTGCATATGTGACTTAGGGCTAAAATGTTTAGGGTTTAAATGTTATGAGTTCAATTGGTGGTGAATTCTAGTGAAAGATTGGTTACCATTGAGTGGGGTTTGTGCGTTAGTCCAAATGAAAGGTAATCCTCATGGGCTCTGGAATAATTGGGCCGGCATAAAACCAACTCGAGAGGTTGGGAGGTTTTGCAGGTTGAAGCATTTCTGGGAAAACTAGAAACTGTGGGCACCGCCTAGCGACACAAGGGCTGCCGCCAGGTGCCATCGCAAAGACAACCATTGTGAATGTCTGAGGGACTTTTGCTGGTGCTGAGATTTTTGGGGAAAATCAGGTTCTTGATAAGGTAGGATTGGGTGCATTAATTAGATATGAGAATTAGTGATGATGTGTGGGAGTTGGAAGTATGAATGCGATGAGTTGAATGAGGGGAAAATGTCACTTGGTACAATAAGGGTTGTAGTTAGAGTGGGAAAAAAGTGTTATGTAATTTGTTGTGGTATCATTATTATTGATAGGAGATAATGTGGGGTTGTATGACTAATTGAAATGTGCCAAGGTTGGTAGCATGTGATATATATAGGACTAGATTATGATTGCTAAACCATAGGAAGTCTGGTATAGGCTTAGCTAATATGGGATAAATACAAATAGAGTAGCTGCGAGAAGCTAACAGTGGTCTATTTGGATTAGTAAGACTATACTTAAATCAGTACATTGAGTTGCAAACTTAGGTGGGAGAACCTAATTAGTCTTGAGAACCTTGGTATTAGGTGACTTGCTGATGAGTGAAAGTGATTAATTGGGAAAGTTCACTTCTAGTTGGACTAGGATAGAGTGCTATCTGTCATGGGGCCGAACCAGAATTGAGGAAAAAAAAAACCCAGTAGTGCGTGATTACTGGTATGTCGCCTAGCGATGAGCTAGGCCCCACTAGGCGAAAGTGTCAAAACATGGAGGTCTGGAGACTCGTGATGCTTGGCGGTAGGGATAAGTTCGCCAGGCGGTAGATGCGAAAATAGAGAGTAATTGGTATGGTTGCGCCTGGCGGTGAGAGGAGGTCTGCCAGGCGGTATCTACTGCTTTGAGTGGTTCTGAGGTGCTTGGCGCCTGGCGATATGCGTCCCCCGATAGGCAGTCTAGAAGCGGGTAGCGCTTGGCGACACGTGTCCCCCGCTAGGCGATTTTGCTACAGCAACCTTTGGTGATTGATTCTGTAGGCGTGATCTACAAGGCTTTTGGTGATGCTTCAAAGGTGGGATTGTTGGTGTTCCTTGAGTTGTGGCTCGAAACGTATCCCTTGAGTTGTGGCTTGGGATAGGGGTTAAAGCACGTAGTATTCCTTGAGTTGTGGTTCAGAATAACATCTCTTGTGTTGTGGCTCGGTATGGCGGATGAACACGAGGAACTCTTGATTTGTTGCTCGGGTTGGCGAGTGTTGTCGGTGTGAGTGTGCTGGTTGTGACCAGTAAGGATGGGTCCAGATAGATTGCCCTCCTTAGTTGTTGACTGACGAGTTTGGTAGTCTTGGGATGTTGCGAACTATGTTCGTATTTGGGAACTCCACGTGGCGTTACGGTGTATGATTTGTAACATGGTTTCCCGCACGTGCTCTATCGGTTGTGGCCGATAGGTATGGCAGCAAGTCATCTTAAAGTAATCACTAGAAGATGTAGAACACGAATAACCTGGGTGTGGTCAGGTGGTATGAATTAAAAGGATGGAATTCATTTGGGATGATTGTGTTGTTCATAATGGTGTGTTGTATATGTGTATACAATTTTTATATTCTTTATCTATTAAGCCCACCCTATCTGCTTGTGTTTGGCGATGATCGTGTGCGCGATACACGTGAGCAGATGATCTTGATGTAGGTGGTGCTGGTGAGAGTTAGCCACGGAGAGGGGATAGCATGGGAAGCTTTTTATATATTTTCTGTTTTTGGAAATAAGTTGTAAACTCTTATGAGATGTTTTTGGATTATTTCGCTTTTGCAATTATGGATTTTGGTTTTATAATCGGAATTTGTAAAAGTTTAAATTTCCTACGCTTTTGGGAAATGAGGTATTATTGCTAAATGCGATGTCTTTATGATTTTATCTATTTTAATTACCTAAATCTGTAATATCTTGACAGGATGTTACAGTGAGGGTAGTGGGCTGCAGATTTTCAAAGCACTAGAGTTGAATTGCAGAGAGATTTAGAGTTTTTAGGTGGAGAGTCAAGGGAGACCATTGGAGATCATAAACAATTGCAACAAATTGTCTTGGGAGCAAGGATATCCAGGTTAGGGGAGCTAGACTTCGTTATTTTTACTTGTGTTATTTATATTGCATGATTGATTGAATAATTGGATGCATGAATTGTGATAAAACTATGGAAATTCACGTTTTTGGAAATTTTCCAGAAATCGCCTGGCAAGCCTGCAAAGCCGCCAGACAACTCATACCTTGTTTTTTTGTTTCTAGGTTCTAGACGAGGAACCACCTGGCAATACGAGCCTGACCGCTAGGTGACATATGGATGCTAACCCAATTTTTGGGTTTTTGAATGAAGAGCCTGGCAGAGATGATCAAACCGCCAGGCGACGCGAGCCTATTGCGCTCAATTTTGATGTTTTTGGGATTCTAGAACGAAGTTAAACAAGAAGAAATGGAATGCGTATACGTATGGATTGTGGAGTATTAAGAATCATTATAATTCTGCAGTAATTGGATAATAATTGGGGGAAATTGTATGAATGTGAATTTAAGGGTTGATGATTGGTGATTCTCAAAGTTACATGAAATTAAATGGGAAATTGTTAAGTAAATATCTTAGATAGGAAGTTTAGGAATGAACCATGAACCTAAATATGTAAGTACGACCTATTGAGTGACAAATTGATGGAAACCAGAGTTGTCGTGAATGGACTAAGGTTCGTAGGTGTAGGAAGAATATTGGGGTTCTTGGAGCAGCAGGAACCGTTTAGCGGTAACTTGGTTGCCGCTAGGCGCCATACCAGAGATGAGTAGTGCTCTGATTCACGAAAAACGTTGTTTTTCATATTTTTCACGGAATCAAGAACCGCCCGGCGCTGGCTTTGTACCGTCAGGCAAACAAGTGTCAAAGGTGTGGAGATGGAAATCACTAGGCAAACATGGAAGGATGTGGCTAGCCTAAGGCAAAGAGGTGTGCAAGCTCGCAAGGGTGAAACTAGTGCAATGGATGAATTCTACAAGGTGCAATACTTCAACCAATGTGTGCGTAATCAAGGTGAGCAAACTAGAAATTTACATGTGGGAAGGATACATGTGGAGGAAAGGGTGTTAGCCATGGTGGTGACCAAGATCATCATGCCAAGGGGGAGTCATCATGCAACCTTGAATGAAGGTGATCTTGTGATGATGTACTGCATTAAAAATGGTGTTATGGTGGACTGGATATACACCATCCGTGACCACATGATGAAGGCAAAGAGGCTCACGAATTTCAAGCTTCCATATGTTATTAACCTTATAGTTTGATTTTATTGATAATTTGTTAAATATTATTGATGAGATTTTCTATATTGCAGCAAACATTTGATATTCCAAATATGATGACGCTTAAACATAAATGTTTGTCATTGGTGGCTTAGAAATTTTATGGTTTTAAGACCAAGTATACATCTAAGAATGAAAATCCATTAATCAAATACAATAAGATTGATGAAGAGACCTAACGTCAGTTTCTTGATCTTCGGACATCTGAGGGATGACAGGTATGTTTATTTGAAATCATCAATTGCTCAATTGATAATTGTGTACAATTTCAACTAATTCACAAAAGGGTTTTATATGTTACAGGAAAAGAGAAAAAAGACTCAAAGTATAAGTGCTAAAAATAAAAATCCGCACATATTGTCTCATGATGGGTATAGAAAACTTGAAGAGAAGATAATGTCAGAAAAGAAAAAATCTAGGCCCCCACATTCTAAGGGTGAAGATCCAGAGCCTCCTTCACCACAATCCTGTCATGAAAAGTAGAAGTTAGCCCGTCTACACACATCGGGCAGCTACAATTCTGAATGTGCAAGAGAAATCGCCGAGAAAATTGTAAGATACAACATTTCTATAATTTCTTTTATATTGTATGATTTTCTATAACTTTTCTTTGTTACATTGTAGGCATCATTGGTTGAGTAGAGCTCCTAAGGAGGATTCACTCCAGAAGGTCGTCATGACATACTTCCTGTTGCAATTGGACGGCCTGAGCACCCTGGACGTGTGTGTGGTGCTGGATTAGGAGTCGACATACGCCATTTTTTCTGTTGATCCTCTTGTCAGTCTTCATGCAGACACGATGTTGATTATATAGAAAGACTGACGAAAGAAATACTAGGAAGGTGACTAAAAAATTTATGCACCAATTCAAGAATTATTGCATCCGTCCGCACTTGGATCCTCCACCAGAACTAGAACCATTTATGCCTCCCATGGGTAAAATTAATTTTTTTTCTATAAGTTATGAAATGAATAAATGATATTTAATGAAATAACTGAATAACATAATAAATTATTGACTCTAGCAGGTAGAAGCGAAAAAAGGAGTTGTTAAGCTCCACCCATACCAGGGGATGACATGGATGACACTCATCCATGTTAGCTATATATTTGGGATGGTACAACGAAGAAACTAGTGGCTCATGGAAAAGCATTTGAGGTAGCCTGATGAAGGATCGTCTCAGATTTGGGGTGAAATTCGTTTAGAACGAAAATGGGTATGAACCCTAAAACGAAAAGGGTGAAAATGGAGGACGTCGATTGGGGATTTTTGCGGAACGGGAGGAAATCATGCCACTTGGAGGAGGTTCCAAGATAAGTGATGAAGATCCATCACTTTGAATCGAAGATTCAAAGATAAGGATCAGTGGTTTTGAGGAGAACCTCAAGACTTGAGAGAAAATTCAAATTTTCATATAACTCAAATCTGAATACAAATGTGTCTCACAAGGACTTATATAATTATGGCCGAAACACCAACAGCCCCAACATAACTAAAGGTCCAGTAAAGCCCAAACAAAAACATTACAAAAGATATAAGAGTTCTTATTCCATGATCTGAAGCTAATCTGAGATCTCTTTGCAGGTCTTAGGCATGATCCCATCAACTGCTCTGAAATCCTTTTGACGATCCCGAACCACGCCTCCATCATTGCCTCCGGGTTGGAGAAAATTTGACCTCGAATTTTAGCACTTTATTACCTACAACAAAAACACACAAATAAATGCTGAAAGCATACGAAACCAAAATAATCTAAAGACAAAAATAAAATGTTGTCAAAAAATGAGATTGAAATCGTGGGAGAGGTCAATCTCTTATAATCAAGGTGCTTGGAGATTGTCCTCCAGGATCAAAGATAAACCTACAGAACACATCAAAAAGTTTCAACACAACTATACTATTCACAGTGAAACAAAAAGGAAAACATCCCATAGTAATCATAATATAAAAAGAGGGTCCCTTAAATCCCTTAGGATTTTCAGGATAAGACAAACACACAAGCAGATGATTAAAGTCAGGTTCATGTGTTGCCCATGTTGTTGATGCCTTTTCTATCATCTTTCCCTCACCCCATTGCTTATGTCATTGCTCCTTAATGTATAAGTCTTCCCTAGGCATTAAGACAAAAAGAGAGGGGTTAGTAAGTGTTCCTAATAAAAATGCAAAATCATGATGTCAATGGGAACAACAATTTAACACATTATCACCCCCTTTTAAGGATTTCATCTCAACCATGCATGTCAAGGGTGTGAGGAAAGACTCATTCTCGTGTTTCTATCTTTGTTCTTCTTCTTCCTTTGCTCTTTGTTCTTTCTCTTCTCGCTCTTTTAGCTCTTTCTCTTTTCTTTCTCTAAGCTCTTTCATCTTCTGTTCTCTTCCTCTCATCTCTAGCTCTTTTCTTTCTCTCATTTAGCTCTCTCTCTTGTCTAACTTCGAGATTTTGCCTACACTCCTCTTCACATCTTTCAAGTATACAATGTAATCCTGGAGTTCTTAAAGAGTCATGTACTTTGTGTTCCAATTAGGACATTGATAATTTTCGTGTCCATATCCTTCACACTTAGTGCACCTAATAGCACTTGCTTTGTCGCTTGGCAAGGATCTTCTATCATGTTTGTGCTCCCTTCTAAGTTTTCCAAGTTTGCTATTCAGCTTGATAATTCTGGACATAATGAAATTGATATCATCTATCAAGGTCGAACGTGCATGGAACATTGTGAAGTGCTCCAAAATGCTAATTCTTGTACTGAAAGAGAGGAAACAAGAACTAACACAAAACACAGTAAGTGGTTAGCAAGAATCCGGAAGCCAAGGAAAGGAAAACTCTAAGGAAAAACCAAGGAAATTTAAAGACAAACTAAAAAGCACCAAAAGCAAGAAAAGGGTTAATAAAAAAAGAGTGAATATGTGACAAACTAAGACCCTGACAATGAGAAAAGCACTTTAAAAGACAAGAGTAATCTAAACAAAGTATTTAGAATTACTACTGGAAGTGTGAAACAAACTTTCACAAGCAATACTTTCAACAATTTAGCTCAAGGTACATTGTCCCATAACACAAGAATGCAAGGGAAAATAAAACTCAGAGAGAATTGATTGACAAAAGACTCAAACAAAGTTAGAAATTCAAGAAAATGACTTATATTGACAAGAATAATTACCATATGCACAATGGAGAGTAATCATAACAACATCCAAAATCAGCTCAATTCGTTCCCAAAACAAAGGGATGACAATGTTTCAGACATCCACTATGCACTCCTCCGGGTTCTATGTAGGGAGCCTCTGCTAGAGATATTTAATGCACCTCAAGGTTCACAATTGATTGGTTGTCCTTTGCTGAAAACACATTCAACGACCACTACCTACTACTACTCAAACTTTTTTAATGAAACAATAGTGACACTTGTATTTTCCAAAGTCAATACAAATGTGCACCGAAAGCACCACAAAGAAAACCCCAACAAACCAACTCTACCAAAACTTTTCACGGCAGGGCACTCCAACACAAACCAAATCACTAGGAGCACCCACGTCTTTTTTTTGGCACCTTCAATCACGCCACCAAAGAGAACAAACCAGTAGCACTTGCGTCTTTTGGATTGGTCCAGCTGCTGCATTAAACAATTTACGTGACAACTGCACCTCCCAATCAAAAGATCAAAATTTGCATATAGAAGCTAGTTCAACCAAACGTGTCCAGTTGAACCAAACTGTCCTGCACCAAAGGAACACTACCATCGAGCCAATTCAAAAAATTACAACTGCTAGTTAAGTTGGGTGGTTATTCCAGCTGCTCTCAAAGTCCACCAATTCAAATATGATAATGCTTGAATTTCTGCACCAAAAATGGTTAACTCACATTTCTACAACACGCTACACTGATTGAATTCGTCCGTATTTGGTTGCTGTAATGCTGCTGCTACGTACTAACTAAACTAAACTCCATTGCTTAGTTTAAATGAGTTGTTGCCACCGATTGCACACCACTAAGCTAAATGATTGAACCACTTTTCCCTTCATCCACTCTTTCACATATTTGTCCAAGAGTTAATGAATTGTCTGCTACAAAGGGGAGTGTGGTGGCTGCTAAAACGTACTTGAAAGAAAGGTTGCACCAGTGAAACTAGAAAGATGCTACCGCTATGACCAAAAATTTGCTGCACCAAATTCACTAAAAATAAAGTGGCAAGACTTTTCCACCGCTCGGATCAGAACACTTGTTGTCAAAAGGAAATGGGCATCCCTGTTTGCTGCACCGCTTGGCACCTCTACATCACTACAAGAGGACTTTGGTTGTTGCACAAAATTTTCACTACACCAACTTGCACTTGATGTTGTCAAGCATGTCTCTACTGCACCAAATAACGAAGACAAACCTTAAGCATCCAATTTTGCACCAAGAAACTGGAAAACTGCACCAATAGTGCACTGCTTAAGCAATTTAAATGTTCGAGCCTTATTGTGCACACCGCTTGATGATGCCAAAACATCCACACAATGCGTTTGGCACTAAAACAGCCACTACTTGATTGCACCAAGAGTAGAACAGATTCAGATTTAGTGTGATTGCTACCCTTGCTTAAACCAGATACTTATTGGCAATTATATAAACTCTAACTGCTTGTTGTTGCACCACGAAGATCATGATGGATTTCCTTTGTATCGCTTGAAAATCTGCTTGATTTAGTGTCTTGCCATGAATGGACCACATAGATCTGCTGGATGACAATGATTGTTGACACTTGCATAAAGGAAACTGGTTGCTGGGATAGTGAAATTGGTGTTGTCACCTCATGAACTAAAATTCTGCACCAAATTAAGCCATAAAGGGGTTATTGTGAAACGGGTTTCTGCTACACCACATCTTGCCAAAATGCACCGCCTGCGTCCTTTGAATGGACCAACCAAATGTTGCATTCTCTGATATTCCTTTGTCTCAAACAAGTTAGGCACACTAAATCACACCACCAATCAATCACTTTCACTAAGACAATTGCACATAAAACATGTGGGTTGCATCCGTTTAGATCACGTGCACCAACAACAAAGATAACACCAAAGGCATTTACCTAGGACACAACGAGAACCAACAACACCAAAAGACTAGAGACAATAGTTTCCTCAAATTCAATTTCTTAATCATATCATTCTAATTACTCACACGCAAGAAAATTTCACCGAAAGCCATTGGACCAAATTGACTTCTGTTGAAATACTCTCTTCATTGAGTCAAATTGACAAACACTTGGTATGCGACATCCATCCAGCACATCCATGCAACAAATGACCAAACGAGAGTAAAGACACGAGCCATATACCGAATGAACAACAGCTTCGTAGTTTCTAGAACCAAGGTTGACCAAATATGAACCAAGAAATTAATTCTTGCAATCAACTTTGTTATCTTCTACTGATTCACTCACTCAACCACCATTTCCCCACTTCTTATCATGGTCTCTGATTATCAGTCACATCGAAAGAGGAACAACGATCACTTTCCGCCAGAAATTCTTTAGAGCTCACATGAGCGATGTGCGAGAACCAAACAGCGAGAACCAAAACGCGAACAAAGGCAAACGAAAATCTGAAACGACTCCAAAGAGAATCAAGCAAGCTCCAATTACCAACTGATGAAGGATCATCTCGGATTTGGGGTGAAATTCGTCTAGAACGAAAATGGGTATGAACCCTAAAACGAAAATGGAGAAAATGGAATACGTCGATTGGGGATTTTTGCGGAACGGTAGGAAATCACTCCAGTTGGAGAAGGTTCCAAGACAAGTGAGGAAGATCCGCCACTTTGAATCGGAGATTCAAAGATAAGGATCAGTAGTTTTGAGGAGAACCTCGAGACTTGAGAGAAAACTCAAATTTTCATATAACTCAAATCTGAATACAAATGTGTCTCACAAGGACTTATATACTATGGGCCAAAACACCAAAAGGCCCAACATAACTAAAGGTCTGGTAAAGACCAAACAAAAACATTACAAGAGATATAAGAGTTTCTATTCTATGATCTAAAGCTAATCTGAGATCTCTTTGAAGGTCTTGGGCATGATCCCATCAACTTCTCTGAAATCCTTTTGACGATCCCGAACCACGCCTTCATCATAGCCATAGTTCTTCATGACATGAAGTTATTAAAGGATGAGTTATTAGTAGAGGAGGTTCTTGTGCCATTTGTTTTAGTTCTTGTGCCAACAAATGAGGTATATACTATGGCACATGCATTCCATTATTTTCTTCGGCTGGACAAGAGATTTTGTTGATTCTGACCCCCCGCTATAGACTCTAAACCCACCATATACTAAATTTTTAAGTTTACATGTTTATCATATTCAACCTTAAATTGTATTCCATTTTAACTCAAATAGCATCGATAAGAAAATCCTCAACCAAATAATATTTTTCTCTCTTTGGACGATCCTCTTGGTGTATTACTCCAACTTGCTAAAATCATAAATGATAAGTCGATGTAGGTTCCTTAGGATTCTAACATTTTTGGGAGAGGCCTTGAGATCCCAATTTACTTGCATTCACAAGAGGTCTTAGAGCTTGCATGGGGATAAGAGGAAGTGCGTATTACCATTATTCAGTTATGGATGATGTAAGTCTTTCAGTCATTATATATAGTTATTTGATTTATTTATCAATTTACTTATATCCAATCAATTTTATGTTTAGGTACATGTCTAGTGTCAATGAAAATATGGGGTTGAATGATCTATATGGGTTTATAGATCCCTAACTCACTCATGAAGGCAACAAGTTTGATGACACAAAGCATATGTAACCAAATGCTTTCAACGGGGAAAAGAAATTTATTTTGTCCCTTATGTTACTAGGTGAGTCATTGTTAACTTGTGAATATAATCTATCATTTTAACACATAACAATTAATTTATTTTCTTCTTAGGCGTCATTAGAAGCTACATGTGGTTTCCCAAGGGAAAACCTTGCTGTGTGGTTTTTCTCTTTGCACCACCCTCCCCCCGAACATCTTAGACAAGTGATAGATTGGTAAGAACCTCAATGTCAATCTTATGAATATTCTTTGTTATATAAATATATCCTAACACCTTTTCTTTATCATAGTTCAATTATTGGACATAACATGTTGTAAGGGAGATCAACGGCTAAGACAAGATGGCTTGCATGGATTTCCCTCCTGGTTTAGTATTTTTATCCATATATTTATACTTGTTTGATTTGATTTTCTTCCTTAATTAATTGTAATGTTGTTGATATAATGTAGTATAATAGACAAATCGGCTCTTATAAGTGTGGTTACTATATAATGCAATAGATGACAACAAGTGTGTGTGCTCGTATTACAACTGATTGAGAAACGGTAATATGTAACATCCCTAGGGAATATTACTTAAAAATAAATAATAAAAGAAATAATTATATTGATAGTCATCTTTATAAAAATCCCAACGCGGGAAAATTTAAATTCAGTAAAATAGCGCGCCAAAACTCATAACTAAATCCGTAAAATGTTACAAGTTCCCAAAAATTTGTATTTAAAGCATAAAATACTCATAAACAAAACTCTAGCTCTAATGCCACTGCTAGGCCTCACTCCGCTGTCTGGTCATCCTCAACATCACCTGTACCAACATCTGCTCCCGTGTAACGAATCACACGATCATCGCCATACACAAACACACAAACAAGAAAGGGTGAGCTGAGAAAAATAAAATAAGAGATATACAATATTCAAAATAAAGT
>Ga0214543_1005176_pt1 | contig 24208 bp, 13 predicted proteins | sample CNSS2metaG_FD_160094 | JGI IMG/M metagenome (GOLD analysis project Ga0214543, IMG submission 160094) | Root nodule microbial communities from cowpea collected in UCLA plant growth center, Los Angeles, California, USA - CNSS2 | ecosystem: Host-associated > Plants > Roots > Nodule | place: USA... | reverse complement strand
ATGGAAGTTAAAAAGATTGAGTCAACACACATGGTTGCAAAAAATGCAACACAACTCATCACTTGGATGCACACAAGTCATCATCAATAAATCCTACAACTTTAATCCACTTGGGTTTGAAACCACAACTATTGACTGCTATGAATTCAAAAAATTTAGTCAAACCACATTATTGCACAAAATGCATCACAGGTCATCACTTGTCAGCAAACAGGTCATCACAATAAAATAAGACAGATTTCATCAACCTAGTTAGAAAACTAGTATTCATGCATCTATCAAAGCACCAAAATCACAGAAAAGGAAAAATAACACAAACATACCAACCACCGCCTGAATCGAACAACTGAAAGCACCACAAACCCTAACTTCGCAAGCTTCGTCGAGGATTACAGTGTTGTGGTCATTCACCTGTACAAGATAGATGTTAAATTTGTCTTTAAACAATAAGTCACTTGACTATGCTGGCGAAAACCAAAAAAATATCTCACTTCCTTAACCAAACAACCCATAACCACGACTTTCGAAAAAAAATACCACCAACCTGTTGCCGTATTGGAGAAACCCAGATAAAAAAAAACATACCTATGAACTACGAAGCTGAATCCAACAATGGAGACGAAGAAAAACCCTAACTCTGGCAGGAACGTCTTCTCCCTTCGTCTTCTCTCTTCGTCTTCTCCCTTCGTCTTTTTCGACTCACTACAACACACGTATTCTCCTTTCTTCCTTTCTCCTTTCGACTGGGTTTTCCCTTTCTTTCTTTCTTTTCCCTTTTCTCGTTTTTCACGAACCTGAATCCAACAATGGAGACGAAAAAAAACCCTAAATCTGGCAGGAACGTCTTCTCCCTTCGTCTTCGCTCTTCGTCTTCTCCCTTCGTCTTTTTCGACTCACAACAACACACATATTCTCCTTTCTTCCTTTATCCTTTCTCCTTTCTTCCTTTCTCCTTTCTTCCTTTCTCCTTTCGTGTGGGTTTTCCCTTTCTTTCTTTCTTTTCCCGTAAATTCGTTTTTGCTCCCACTCTCCACACGAAACCCTAATTTCCTACCCTTTCAATTAAGACGCGCCCAAACCCACTATCCAACTGACCCGATTATACACGCCCAACCCCACTATCCGCTACAAGCCACGTCTCAAGTAAAATGGTTCACAAAAAATTATTTTTAATTTAAAAAATTAAATCCACCTGTGCATGCCACGTCATGGAGTCACTTATGGAGTCAAAATAAGGGGTCAGCATATCATTTTCCTTAGTTATATGATTAAAATCTTGAATTAGACTTTATCATATTGTTCCTAAATTTATAGCATAAAATTATTCATTAATAATAATAACAACAGTAAAAATAACAACTCATTATAATTATAATAACAAATAATAATATTAAAAATAAAATCAATAATTGAAAAACAATTTAAAATAAAGTATAATTATTGAATAAGATTATAATATGAGTAATATTAATGATAAATATATTGCAAAGAGAATGAAATTAATTCTTCAATCTTTCGTTTAGTATTAACTATAATTACTATGATTAAAACAATTTGTTTTTACTGTAATTATTAAAATAAATTAATATTTAAATTGATATCGTAGATGAAAGAAATAAAGTATAATAAATATTTTTAATGATTATTAATTCAAAATTTGTTGACTAATAATTAAATAAATAATTTAAAATAAAATATATTTATTAATTTCGTATTATCAATTATCAATCAAAAACTCAAATCATAATTAAATAAATTTAAAATAATTAATGATATCAAGTCATTGAAAAAAATCTTTAGAAATAGTAATAGCAAAGAACTCATACAATCACAATTTGAGTTTGTGTCTATTAAATTTGAATTTTAAAATAATTTTTAATTTGAAGATTCAATTGATATTTATCTTTTATGTAACTGATTTATTTTAATAAAGAATTTTGTATTTTTTCTGTGATGATTAAATTTATTAGTGCAGATTGACATTTTACTTTGCCTTATAAGCCTCAGTTATAGTGGAACCGAAACCTATAAGGAGGCAGTGGCATTTTTGCAACTTCGTCCAACTATATTGTCTCGGGTCTCAGAAAATCAGTGCAGTGAAGGAACTTTAAACCTCGATTACAAAAGAACCGAAGCTTATAAGGTAGTTCAGTAAGCAAAATTTCAAAAATGTCACCAACATCAACATTTTTTGACCTCGGGTGTGTCTAAGGACCGAAGCAGTAGTAGTTTGGTTTCTCACTATTATAGTAGATTTAACAGTTAAATAATGAATAATATAATATAGGTTTAATTAATGATATACTCCTCTAATTTATTATTTTGGTTAATTTTTGTTCTTTTATTATTATTTTTTTCAATTTGGTCCTTTAATTCTTTAAAATTGTTCAACTTAATCATTTATGTTGAGTTGACATTAACACGTGTCCCTACATGTTACGTGTCATTTTGTGGAATTTTAATTTTTTTAATTTTTTAATTTTGAAATTTTGAAAAATATTAAACAAAATTTTAAAATACCATTATAGAGTATTTTATTTTTAATGTTTAGCATATAACAATTTCAAAAAATTATAATAGATTATATGCTTAATATTTTATTATAATTTTTGTATTTAAACGAATAATTAAAATAAAGTTATTTAAATAATAAATAAATTGGAGTTTTTATTTGTTAAATTTTATAATACTTTTTATTTTTGTTTAAAACTTATTTTACCTCTCATTTATATTTTTAGAAATTATTTTTATTTAAATTACTTTTAGAAATCTACAATATCAATATTGAAATAAATATATTTAGCATATTATATTATAAAAATAAATTCTTTTATAATATTAATCAAATCAACCATAATCTTTTTATTTATTCATTTTAACTTTTCATATTCTCTTTTTATGAACACAATCAACCACATCTTATTTTTGTAATATTTTCTTCCCTTTCTAGTTCACTATAATCCAAACATATTCCCTATCTTAAATGATTTGATTGTAAATAAAATCGTTGTAATATTTCTGTATGCCTATATATATATATATCAATGTATTCGGAGTTTTTATTACAGATTCATATCAACCTACTCAGGATTCCAATCAAGGAAGAAGTTTTTGTTTCAAAAGTGAATAACAATGAAGATCATATTCTCACTTATGTTAATTTTTCTTCTCTCCATTGGGATTGGTATGTTTTTTATTTCATTTGTTCATCCTAGTCCACTGTGTTTTTAAAAATATTGTCTTCTTCTTTAAAAACAAGTTTTTGTTTGGTGCAGAAAATGAAATGAAAATGGCTGAGGGAAAGATCTGTGACGTAAAATTGTATAATTACTGTGATGAGAACTGTTACAATGATTGCCCTAAAATGTATGGATCAAGAGCAATAGGTTTCTGCAATTTTGATCCTCCAGTCTGCATATGTCGTAGACAGTGCTAGTTTCAATTTTTCTAACTTTTTTATTTTTATTTTTAGTGTTCTTGTTAAGGTTTTTCAATAAAGGAAGTTAAATTCTTCCTTGTATTTATTTCTTTACTTATTTAAGGTCGTGGTGGATTCAATCAAATAAAACTGTTATTTTGTTGTTATCTTTTAATTTTTTGTGCCCATAAGTTACTCATGAATACATCAATTTTTTCCAATAAATAAAATTGATAATTAAATCTAATATTGATGTGTCAATTCATATATATAAATATATATATAAATATAAAATATGTTTATATACACATAAAGGAGGTGTTAGGATTACTATAAGAACAATACTTAACAATTAAACAAAAAATATCTCATCGTCATTTCAAGCAAAACAAATAAGGGACGAAATACTTATGATAATCATTAAATATATAGATAAATCAGTAATGTGCAATTTTTTCATAGTTATATGAATAACATTATGTGTATGTTGTTTCCTGAGGACAGTGATATGACTTTTAGAAGAAAAAAAAATGTTTTTTAAGAAGTTTTTAAAATTAAGCCAGAGTTAATTTTAATATAGGGCATAGTATTGTTTGCATGATAACATTATTTCTTTTCTCTAAATTTTGTCAAAGGCCCTGGTAGAAAATCGAGTTCAATTTTTTATTAGATTTATTTACCTTCTTTTATTGTATTTTCAAAATACATTATATTTAGTATATTAAAAAATAATACATTTTAAAAGACTGATTATAGGATTGTGTTATCAAGTTCAGCAGAAAATTCATATTACATGCATGTTAAGGATATCATCAAATTGTTAAATTTAAAAAGAAAAATTAAAGAAATTGTTTTCATAGTTTTGATGTTGTCTATGTAGAGTCGGAAATTAGAAAGTTAAAATCTGTAATTAATCAGCTTGAAATATTTAGATATTTGACTTATTATATTCAGGTATTGAGATATATTCAGATTAAATTTAGGTAATGTCTGGATAAATGAATCTCATATATTCTTATATCCAAATAGTTCGGAAATAGTATGTTATAATATAATTAAATATGAGAATTGAATGAATCTTTATATAAAAATAAAAATAAGTTATATTTATACAATTATTGAGCTTAAAGTTAAAGATATCCTATTAATAAATATCTTTAAAAATATATTACACTATATCAATATTTATGATCTGATTAGATAACAGTAATATCCGAATAATATCATCTGAATAATATTACAAAAATACATAATAGTTGATTGTTCATTATTCTTGCAAAATAGGAGGGATTAACGTCAATTTTGATCAATAATCTTATAAACTAAAATGATATATTCAAATTATGAATAATTCTAATGTTTAATATTTCACAAAAAGTTATTAGAATTTATTATTTATGTGTTGTAACTTCACCTATGAGTAAAGAATATTATTCATATATTTTTCTTAATCACAAACAACAATGATCATTTTATTTCACATAGAGAAACAAGTGTGTAGATAAAATAGTTAATATTAGTATTGATTTTCAAGCAAAAATATCTAAATATCTTGCTTTTTTTCGTTTATCTATTTTATTGTCATCTTTTGAGTTCCATCGTCAAGAATAGAAAAATTTATAAAATTATAGTTGGTTACTTCCAATTATGTAATAGTTCAAACCGTACTCAAAGGTAGGGCATTTCCCATTTTGATAGGAATTTTTGTACCAGAAACAATGGTATCTCCAATTATAGTCCCTCTGGGGTGTAAAATATATTTTTTCTCACCATCCCCTAATGTATGAGACAAATGGATGCATTTCGATTAGGGTCATATTCTATGGTTACGATTCTATCATATATGTTTTTTTCATTCCGTCGAAAATCAATTTGACGGTATAGACGCTTATGACCTCCCCTCTATACCCTGCGGTAATTATTCTTCTGGCATTACGACCTTTACCACAACGATGCTGTCCATAGATCAAATAATTTCATGAATTGGATTTTACTTGACTGTCTACAATTTCATTACATATAAACAAAAGTAATATTATCTATCTTCAAAAGTATAATAGCAGAATGAATAAAAAATTCTAATAATATATAAAATTATATATATATATATATAATTTTATATATTATTAGAATTTTTTATTCATTCTGCTATTATACTTTTTTGAAGATAGATAATATTACTTTTGTCTATATGTATTATATATTGATTTCGTTTTTTCAGTATCTATGAGGTCTATCTTCTTTGTATATAGTTTAATATTTTTTAAGCAAATAAATTGTCCATTTTATAATCATATTTCCTCTTTATTTTAATTTTCTTTTTTTATAAATTAACTTTGTTGTCCGTCATCTTTTTCAACCACTACTATATAAATCTTAATTGCCAATTTAGATTATATATATATATATATATATATATATATTTATATTTATATGATTGTGTTTTATAAATTGTATTTTTTAATTTCAAATCTTTTTTCTCTTATGGTATAACATAATGCAGGAGGGGATAGGTTTGATGATCCAAAACATAAAACATAGGTGTAATTGGTATAATAAATTGTTGCAAATTTTTATGGGATTTACATTATCAAAATTCATGCAATGATTCTAAAAATTGATTGACAAAATTGACCCTACTTTGAAAATTTTAACATCAATATATGATTATTTCATATATTTGTGAAATTTACAACATTCTCTCACTTGATTCATTTATCCATTATCAATTAATACAAGAAACTAAATATAAGAGTTGTGGTGAAGGTCCTCCAAAATTGAAAATTATTTTTCATGTATCACAATATATCAAGTTTCTCATCAAAGACTCCTAACTATAATGAATAAACCATATTTATTTTGCACTCAATAAAATAAAATATCTCAAAATAAACAAATATGTACACAACAAATGAGAAAAACTAAATAAGAGTTTTATTAAAGCAAAATTAATAATTTGTCACAATATGGAACCAAATCCCATATATGTGTTACATGATCCTTAAATTTTTTTAATGACATGTCTTTTATAAAATGATTGAGAATCATCAACTTAGTGATAACATACTCAATGATCACTTTGGCTAGATAATTAATGACAATGTGTTTACTTTGGCTTTTGCTTTTCTTGTTATTTGTTATAAATAGCATAAGAGAGTTATCATAATATAACTTTAATAGCTTAGTAATTGAATTCACAACTCTAAACTCAAATATAAAACTCTTCAACCATACATCATGTGAGGTAGCCTAAAACTAAAAGACAAACCCAACCTTCATAGTGAAAGTAGCAATCAAGGTTTATGTTTTGCTGCTCCAATATACAACTCCACTAGCTAGCATAAAATATAATAAGACGTTGATTTTCTAGTATCATTGCAACTAGCAAAGTCTGAATCAAAGTAGCCTATCAACTTCAAAGTATTAGTTAGTCTATATATGAACATGAAATCATTTATTCCTTAAAGATATCTCATTACATTCTTTGCAACTTTCAAATGGTCAAAATTTGGATTACTCTTATATCTTCCCAAAACTACAACTACGAATGTAATGTCAAGTTTAGTGCAAACATGAACCTGCATTAGATTTCCAATAATTGAAGCATACATAACATTTTTTACCTATTTTCATTCAAGTTCATTTTTTCAGGTATTGACCCAATTCAAGTTCATCACCTTCACAGTAGGAGCTACTTGGAGAACAATATTTCATATTAAGCCTCTCTAAAACTTTGTTGATAGGTCTCTTGATATAAACCCAAAATACCTCAAGATCTTTTTCTATGAATCTTACATATGTCTCATCCATATCTTTCATGTCAAAATTATTTGAGAAACTGGTTCACCTCATATAACATTCCGTTATCATTAATTGCAAACAAAATGTCAATTGCATAAAACAATTCTACTTATTATATAGATTTTCTGGTGTTGAAAAACTTTATATATTCTATAAAAATTGTATCATTGAGATGCATGGAGGACCGTAAAACATATTACATGTTTATGTGATGGTCTATTGCTTAATTTCTAAATAGTTCAGTTAGTAGTATAAATCTACTTAATTGAGTTACACAATCCATAAGGAAATGGTGAGCCTTGCGTTATTAAATTAATATTCACTTAGCATATTAGATTAAAAGAACCACATAGTTTTAGTGAACATGATAATCAAATAGTGTAATAAAAAAAAACACTTTGAATTATTCTTGTGGCTTGATCAATTTACTGTTATTTAACAAATTGGTAAAATAAATAATGAAGGAGAAAGAAATGAAATCTTAGCATTTTTAACTTTTACGAAAATTCTTATTAATAAAAATATTATTTTTAACATGAGTCTTCATACACCTTAATTATTTAAATTTAAAGAGAGCTTATTATAAAATAGAGTGACTTACATACACAATTGAGTTCGTTTGATAAAATTAGCCAGTAAGCTATCTGATAGCTTATAAACATGCAACTTATAAATTTCAAACTAATAAACTGGTTTATTGAATTAGAAGTAAATTAGTTTATGAAGGAATTGGTAAATGTAAAATAATATAAAAAGATAAAACTACGAGTACAAGTTGTATAAACATTTTTTCTTTGAATATGTTATTTTATTTAAATGAATTGATCTATCAAATATTAACCTTAAATTTAATTTTTATTTATTAATTTAAACTACTATTAAATTGAATTTCTTTTTCACAAATTTTCATGTTATGTAATAAAACATTAAATACTTTAATTTATAACGTCAAATATTTTTTTAATTTAAACTGCAAAAAAAATTACAACAATTCAACAAATACTAAAAATAATATAATAAGGTTAAAATGAGTAATAATAGGTAAAAGAAAATTAAGGATAATAAAAAATGTTTTAAATATAAGACATACTACCAGAAGAAAAATAAATAATGTAGAAGTTAGAAATTCTAAAAATAAGTTATTTTGGGATGGTTACAAAATAAATTTTGTATTAATGAAAGTAGTAAACATACTCTTAATTGATTCCAATGTTCACCCTACCTCATCTCTCCCATAAATATGTAACATGTGCAATCTAATTCTATGCAAAATTCATGCACCCTTCAATTTTTTTTTTAAGTTTAATTATTCTTTTGATTCCTAATTTTGTCCAAAAATGTTAAATTGATCTTCCACTTTTTTTAAGTTTTAATTTGATCCTAATTTTTAAAAAATGATGCAATTTAGTCCTTTTCGTTAAATCTCTTAAAACGAATCAATGATTTTTTATCAAAATTGACACTATGATTATGTTAATTACATCAATAAAGTGAATTATTCTTATTAACAATTTCAATTTTGATGAAAAATCCTTCATCTGTTTCAATAAATTTAACGAGAATGACCAAATTACATCAATTTTTAAAAATCGGGACCAAATTAAAACTTAAAAAAAAAAACTAAAAGACCAATTTGACATTTTTAAACAAAAACATAAACAAAAAAAAAAAAAAGAAGAGTAATTAAATCTTTATTTGATATGACCTTGTGGCCACTAATTTTCAGAATTATTGCTTTTGGTAACCCCATAGTTACAACTAACTACATCCCACAATAATAAAAAGACTAAAATACCCTCCAACACTGCAATACATTGTTGCCACTTCTTTCATCATGGTCGATGCTATAATAGAGAAAGAACAATGAAGCGGAAGTAGAGAGGAAATGCAGAAAATAAAAATCATTTTGATTTTTTTTTTGGATAAAGCATTTCATGTGTTTCGAAAAATTCTTTTCAGAAGATATTCATATGTTCCAGAAAATTTTATAAGAAACACATTTCATATAGAGATATTATGGAAAACTTGTTTCAAAAAAATTTATGCATTTCGGAAAGTTTATTTTGAAAATCATATTTCAGAAAGTTTATTCCAAAATATATTTCATGTATTTCAAAAATTTTGTTTTGAAAATTTTATTTCAAAAATCTCATTACAAAAATTCTGCAAAACTTGTTTGGAAAAGTTTCTGGAACATGTAATCCAGAAATCACTTTCACTAAGAGTAAAATGGTCACTTAGAAATTTTGGGAACACGTTCAGAGAAATTGTGGGAATACAGGAAGTATAAGCCATATTGAGCAATGGGAAAGTGAAAAACTGAAATCTAAGATTTTGTGCATTCAGAGAATGGAATGATAAAAAAAACCAATGAAAGGCAAAAATTTAGGCACACATAATTATTGAATTCTGATAATGAAAATTGTGAGAATCATGATATAAAATAAAACTTTTGTACATGGTAACACAAATCCTTGCTAGCTGAAAATATCATACAGATATTAACTATGTGTCCCTGGAGGATGGTGTAGGAGAGTAACTGTGATCACTTGAGTCTCTTTTCCATGAATTCTGAACTTGTGCTGCAAACTGCAAGTTCCAGAGAATATCTTCCACAGAAGGCCTTTCAGTTAGGTCATCAGAGAGACACCTTACACATATCTCCATCATTGTCATTAATGATTCATCTGAGCATTCCTTGTGAACTGCTGGGTCAACAATACTTCTTCTAGCTATGTCATCAGTTTTTATGCTTACATGTAACTGCACAAGTACCACACAACATTCTTAGATTTAGGTGCTATCTACTTTACTAACCCTTGTGCTTTTCACAACAAAGTTGAAGAAAAAAATCAACTTGTTGAAAATCTAAACATGAATTTAAGTTCTACATTGAATAATAAGAAAGTTAAACACCATGTAAGAAAAAAAACTACAAAGATGATGTCAATTCCTTATATAAATGAAGCTCATGTCTCATTCTTTTGTTCCTTTCCGGTTAATTCTTCTCGAAAGACCTATCAAAGGTTTCAGATCCGATGGTTCGTCTTAGTAATTGGTTCAGACGACTACATTATGATTCCTAGATTTTGAAAGTTTTTCTAACATAGGTTTAGGCAAATATGTCATGTTGTGAAGAACGGTGATACAAGTAAGAAATCCTTGGTCAAGTACTCGTGGTTAACTCGAGAAGATAAACAAATGTGAAAAGACTTACACTTAAAAGGAAGAACGTTGAAAATCTAAATGTGAGTACAAGGAAAAACTCATGACAACTCAATGCAACTCTATTTGTAAAGAAGTTAATGAGGAGATTTTCCAAATAAGACCTTACTTCAAGAAGTTAAGTAGTTTGGGATCAATATGATCTCTACTAACCTTCACGCGACATGTAATAATTTGTTGTTAATTTAATCTAATAACTTAATAAGGTACATGTTATGTAAAAAATGGTCAAGACTAAGGACATATGGTGGTCCCTTTCTGTTGTGGATTGTTTTGTGCAAAACAGAACAGGGATGATGGCCAAGGGCTTTTGCTATCATTTTCTATTTTGTGTCTGGACAAAATTATGTTACTTTGTTTAGTGGATAACAAAAACTCAGTTTTGTGTTGTTGAGCTGTTTTTGTCTTTGTCTAGTACTTATACTACAGCAAAACTCAAATTATGTACAATTTTTTTAATGTTGAATTATTCATCGTTTGTTTTAGCAAATCAAATGCACCATTATTGTGGAACATTATTGGAGAACTCATTCATAATCTAATAATGTAATAATCTAAGATGCTTTAATATGAAACTTGAAGGTAATACTCACCAGATCTTTTAGTGTTCCAACTTCATTGTGGAACATTATTGGTCGGCCCAGAATGATTTCTAGCAAGATTACCCCAATATCATAGACATCATTCTTGTCTTCACCCTTTATCCTGCATAAGTAATCAATGCTACTTAAGGCCAAGAGAAAAAAACTATATACATTATCAGATACAATCAGAAAAGGCACCCATGTAGTGGTACAAGACTCTGAAAATGGCTTTATAACTAGTTCACAATATTGCAGACATTGAAAGCTTTAAGAACCAAGCTCAACAAGTTAAAGTGTTTAACTAACATTTTTGCTCATTAGAGATCCCAAGCAGAGAGATATATGGATCAGGGTACATATTTATCAAAGGGTACATACATAAAGGATTGAGATAGAACTAATAAAATTCTTTCCTATTTAACTATCTATACAGCTATTAGTATATTTAGTAGTTCAATTTTCAACTAAAAGCATTTCATATATGATAAAATGCATTTCATAAGAAATTTCAATGATTGTGTACCCTTTCATCTTTATAATAAAGAACATATGGAAAAGAATGTGTTGATTGTATGTTCTTACTTTCTTAGTTGCAAGATTAGATTCTATAACAATATCAGTGATTAATATTTTGTTCACCTTGTTTGGACATTTCCTTTGAGTCCAGGGGAAGTTCCATTGCTGATCTGAAAGTTTAGCAGAAAACAATTATGCTGAGAAAAATCAGAACGGGGTGAAGATATAGCAGTAACAGGGACATACAAAAGGAATAATCCACTTACCATTCTTTTATTTTCAGAAGAGAGTGGCAGATTGTAGCTGCTTATTTTAACATTGTGGTTGTTATCCAAAAGAATATCTGTAATCTTGAGATTATTTGAATATAGTCCAGGCACTATCCCTGTGTGCAAAAATTGAATGCCTTTCACCACTCCAATTGTAGCTGCTATTCTCTGAGTCCAAGAAATCTTTTCCCCAGAAGATCCTAATGAAAGCAAATGTCAGATGAAAAATCCATTTCCTTTGTATGTGGTGAGAACATTAGAAAATATTAGGTCCTATTTGGTTTGAGAAGTGCTTTTCAAATATCTGTTTTCAAACAACATTTGAAGATGTGAAATAAATTGAAAACAAACTGTCACTGAAATTTATGGTATGTGGTTATATTAGAAGGAAGAATTTGATGGAAAATTTTCCTTACCAGAAACGCAGCTTCGTAAACTTCTGTTTGGAACAAACTCAAATATGAGAAATACACTGTTCACACATGAATCATCCTGGTTGCACTCAAAAGCATGCCCAAGAGCACTAACCAAGTGTGAATGCCTTAGTTTTGAAATCATCTCAACATGGTGCATGTAAGTTTGAGGGCTATGTCTCTTCCTCATTTTCAAACCTCTAATAGAAATGTGCATCCCATCAGAGAGAACCCCTTTATAAATCTGTCATTACAGTTAAATAGATTTAAATTTGTTAAGTCAAAGATAATAGAGAACAGTTGCACAAAATTATATATGCATAATCAGAATGGTGAATTACTTGTCTTAAACAACACAAAACTGTACAATTACTGCAAAGGGAAACTGTAATAAATTTGAGTATGAATGAAAACTGTATAATATGTGTGGATTGATGTTTGATGCCTGTAGCAGAACTGAAGATTTGCACTTTAACTTATCCTGTTCTAGGTATAATTTGAAGGAAGACCAGAGATTCAAATGTACCTCATCTAAAGACTATAAAACTACACATAGCCAGCATCTAAATTGATAACTTCAGGTTCATACCTGACCATGTTGGCCTTCACTTATGAAACATGATGAATCAAAATTATTTGTAGCTTCCTTAAGTTCATCCAAAGCAAAGGTCCTATAAGGAGGAAGGCTGGCTCCCATCTTCATTGTTTCTGATATATACCCTGCAAACAAATAATATAAAATGACTATATGTGACTAGTGATAACTAATAGAAGTAAAGGTTCTGAATGACATGCTCTAACTCATACATTTCAATGATACATTCTACCCTTCAGCACAATAGATGTACAGAAGAAATGAAACTAGAAATTTCCCTTACTCTAATTCTATGGTTTTGGCGTACATTGATAAATGCATAGCTGGACAGAAGAACATATTCCCAGAATTTTCTTTTAGCCCTTAAACAATGTACATGTAGAACAAGAATATCATTTTTCAAAATAGAAATTATGTACCAATAAGGCAAAGGATTTGAGGATTTACTTGCGTCTGTGAGTAGTTTTGCTGTGTTAACTGATGATACATGTTCTATTATGGACCTTGTCGATGCCCTAACAACACGCTTATTTTTAACTCGGCTCATTACATGCTCCTTTATGGATCTTGTGAGTGTTTCCACAGCACGTTTGTCAGGAACCCTTTTGATGATATGCTCCATTATGGACCTTGTAGTAGTTTTCACTTCTTCTTCATTATGTAACTGGGTAGTGACATTTTCCAAAGGGGACTTTGAAGGTATTTTCACTACCTGTTTCTTGTGAACTCGGCTAACAACCAAGATAACCACTCCTAGAATCAACACTACACCTACAACACCTCCCATACTTGATACAAGAACTGCTTTACCAGTTGTTCTCTTGTGCTTTGGTTGAGGGGGTATGATTTTCACTGCCAAAGCCTCATTGCTGCAGAAATGTAAAGGGTGCTGATCTTGGTTCTTATTTGATAAGCAGTTTCCATCATACAGAACAACCCTGGTCTTTGGTTCCAAACAAGAGGGAACTTCCCCTTTCAGAAGATTTGAAGACAAATTTACAAAGCGGAGATCATCATTGCATGACATGTTACTGAAAAGCATTCCAGTGAATTTATTTGAGGAAATATCAAGGTAATTTATGGATGGCAGTGACAATAATGATGGTGGAAATGGCCCCACAAAGCCATTCAAAGAAAGGTCTAGCCTTTGGAGCAGATAGAAAGAATTTAAACCAGAGGGGACACTCAGCCTGAAGCTGTTATTTCTTAGCACAAGAGAAACTAACTTGGTGGAGAGTGAAGGAAAATGAGGTCCAAATGTGTTGTTTTCCAAGTTAAGAACTTGAAGGTTTGCCAAATTCTTAAGATGAGGAACTTCCCCAGATAACTGATTATTTGACAGATCTAACACCCTCAAGGTCTGAAGAGCATCCAGTGAAGTTGGAAGGCTCCCACTAAGCCAGTTTTTCTTCATACTAAGCACAGCCAAACCTTGAAGTGAGCCTACCCAGTTAGGAATTTCACCATTGATGTTGTTATCATCAAGCACCACTGACTGCAGGTTCCTGAGTTGTGAAAGCTGAGATGGAATGGCTCCATTGAAGTAGTTTGAGCTAATGTTAAGTATTTCCAATGAAGACAGTTGTGCAATGCTTTCAGGCAAGGGCCCCCAGAGTCCAAGAGAAACAAGAGAGAGGACTTTCAAGCTTGAGAGAGTTCCTATTGTAGTAAAAAGAGTATCAGAGGAGAAGTTTGGAGGCAGTGAAGCATAATCATTGTTGCCAACAACATGAAGCTGTGTCAAGCTATCTTCATAGCAGACTAGTGTCAAATATGTGGTAGGCTCAATATTGCAAAAGTCTGAGGTGCTGCTGAGAGCACTTAATGCTGATGGATAACCAAGAAGTTGCTGAACCTTGAGAAGTGTCTGAGACTGAGAAAACTCTAACTGCTCTGAAAGTTGGATGGTGGCAAGAAAGAAGACTAAAAGGGGTAAAAGAGAAAGGAAAACTGGTTTTTGTGCCATCTCTCCTTTCAACAAACAGAGAGAGATCACTTGGATGAACAAAGACACAAGAGGGGTTTTGGTTTAGGCCTCTAGGAGGAACAAGCTTCTGCCATTCATACTCAACACAAATGAATCAACTATGTTTCACTCTGGTTCTTTCTGATCTTCAATGGAATGCACTAAGAAAAAAGTATTGGCACACAACAAGCACCAGACACAGCAAAACACGAAACATTTTACTGTGGACCATGTTCTCAGTTCAACCGTTAACCATTTTTGCAATGAAATGCTATGTGCTTTTGCTTTTGTGTTGGTTTGGCTGCACATGATATAATATGACAACACGCAAGTCACCTAATGGCTAAGGAAAATTTTATATTCTATAAAAATGTGAACCCTTTTTGTTCTGTATCTTACTGAAATTTGCACTGCTGCCACAGTACCTTGGCTTGGCTTCATCTAAGACATAATATAATGGTCCCTCTTTCACCATTTCTTTTCTGATAAATTTATAACGTGATAATAATAATAATGATTAAGATATAAATTTTAAATTTAATTCAATTTTATTAATCTGATATTTTGTGAAATGGTAAGTTGGTATAATCGGAAGGTTTAAATATGTTTTTATCCCTCAATTTTCAATAAAAATTAGAATTAGTTTCTTCTCGAAATTTTGGTCTAATTTAGTCCTCTAATTTTAGAACTATGTGAATTTAGTCATTTTAAGCAAATTTTGTTAAGTTTATATAATGTTTTAAACGTGTTTCATGATAACATTTGATATGTTTACACCATTTGATACATTTTTACTTCAATATTAACTAAGAAACTATTAAGAAATGCATTTGAAACGTCAAATAAATTTAACAATGATTAAAAGGACTAAATCCATACAATTTTGAAGTTGAAAGACAAATTAAACCAAAATTTCAAAAAAAGACTAATTCAAATTTTCATTGAAAGTTAAGAGACAAAAACATATTTAACCTAATTATAATTACAAAACATAGCATACATGAACAATTACTGCTCTGTCTATAGAAACCAGAGTTTCATACATATGATAGTTTGTTACTTTCTTTCAAACTTCACTAATTTTTTTAACACATACTAAATCAGTTATTTGATGTTATAGGTCTCACTACTTTCTTCTTCTCTATCTATCCATGTATATACTATGAATTGAAAACAATAATTGTTCTAGAATAAGACAATGTAAAACAATAATTGTTCTTGGTTTCAATCTGTTATTTTATTTTTTTTCTGTTAAAATAATGGTGCCAAACTCCATCAACAATAATTTTGTGGAGAAAAATAAAGATACCCTAAGTAGTGAAAAACGTCCCATCAACATAGGTATTCTGCATTCCCAAGGCACACAAATTAATAATCCTGTGGTAATAATATATCATAGCATAGCAGTGAAGGGCACACCAAAATGTAAAGGTAGTTTGTCGTTTTACATAGGAAATTGCACACACAAACCCTAAAAAGTTATTTCAAATATAAGATTAGAAAAGATTATGTTTGTGAAGACTAATGAAATTTTAAGCTAGTAAAGTATTATATTGAATTAAAAATATGTAATAACTTAATTAATATTTTTGTTAATAAAAGTTAAATGACATAAAAACATAATTATATAAGTTTCACCAAATAAAACAAATGTATGATTTTTACTAAAAATAATATTATATAATAATTACTATTATTATTTTAGATTTTTTAAAATAATTAAACTTTTAGTATAGTTTTCACCATTTCTATTATCCTTTTAAGAGTATTGATCAATTCTTTTTATTTAAAGAAGCTATTTTATACCTGAATTAGATATTATAATGAATATTAATTAAATTAATTTTTCATTTACTTTTAAATTTAATTTTTTATAATATCATGTAATAAATTATTAATTACTTTAATCTATCATATTAAATATTTAAAATACTGATTTCAGTTTAACTTATATTAAAGATCGAGACTATTCCAACTTAAAATTTAAAATAATGAGTTTATAAAAAAATTATATTATATACTTTCTTATTTCTAACTTATTTAGATTTTAATAAAAGTATAAAACAACAACATTATAAATACTGAAAATATTAAAATAATTAATTTTTAATAAAATTTAAAATAAGTCGTTTAAGAAATGTGTAATTTAGATAGTAGAAACTTTAAAACATTATTTTAAAATACTTATTAAATATTAGGATTAAATATATTTTTTATCATTTAATTTTTAGAAAAATTTGAAATTATTGTCTCAAAAATATTTTGTTAACATATCATAACTCATATATATATATATATATATATATATATATATATATATATATGTGTGTGTGTTTTTTCGTCTTTTTAACTAAATTTAATTATATTTATTTGATTTTTTAAATATATTTTATAATAATATTTTGATTTTAATATTAGCCGAATAAATTAAATAAAATTTAGTTAAAAAAATTAAATTTACGTATCTATAAAATAAAAAGATTAAATTAAATAAAATTTTAAGACTGATTTAAATTTTTATCGAAAATTAATGAAAGAAAAATATATTTATCCCTGAATATCATTAATCAACTTATGATTCTTGTGAATCATATCCTTGTAAAGATTGGTGAGTTGATATGTGAGGAGAATAAGTGAGAAATTGGAAGAATTGTTTGAATATGTTGATGTGAGAATAAGAAAATGAAGTAACAGAGTAAGAGAATATGTTTATGTAAATTGTTGAGCTCGTGACAGACATTTGAAGGCAAAGAAGAAGTGAAAGAGACAAGTGGTGGTGGGACCATACTTCACGGGTCTGCTTTTCCTGTCCCTCTCGTGACAGACACCCTTCTCAATCACACCCTCCTCATGCAAACACCGGTTAAATAGTTTTTTTTTTTAAATATATTTTTAGTCTTTTAATTTTTAATAAATTTTAAAATTAGTCCATCGACTAATTTAGTCATTTATTTTCTAAAATACGTAAATTTAATTCTTTTAATCATATTTTGTTAAATTTATTTGACATTTCAAACACGTCACATAATAATATTTGACTTAACATTAAAGTAAAAATGTATCAAACAGTATAAACAACTCAAATCCAATCCTGAAATACATACGAAACATCAAATAAACCTAATAAAATTTGATTAAAAGAACTAAATCCATGTATTTCGAAAGATGAATGACTAAATTAGTCCAAAATTTTAAAATACACTAATTCTAAAATTCGCGAAAGTTAAGAGATAAAAATATATTTAATTTCTTTTAAATTTACTTAGGATTTAATAACACTGTCGATATAGCCATGTTGCAGAAATGTATGGTGGTTGGAAAAAGAGTTTTGGATAATGTATTTGTAGTTCATTATGTTGGTGCAGTTGAACTGTCTAGATTCTAAGTAAATTTTTAGATTTTATAGATAGAAAAGATATAACAGGGAAGGAGAGTGCCCTGAAAAGTAGTCATGTTCAGAAATAAACACTACTCATAAATGAAGAGAGATACTTCACACTTATAAACATTTCACATGAATTTCCCTTTATTTATTATTTTTTTTTTTTCACTTTCTCCTTTCAAAACAGATGTCGTAGATAAGTAAAATGACTCTTACTTAATCCATTCTCTTCTTTTAGAATAAAAATAATAGTTTCAAAAAACCATTGAAAAACTATTTCTTTAACGATAATTATTCATCGAATTTAATAACAAGGTCGTAAAAGAAGTTAAAATATACATTTAGTCCCTATTTTGTCAAATTTTATAAAATTAGTCCAAATTTTATTATTTTATTTAAATAAGTTTCAATTTTTTGTTAATTTGATTCAATTAAATTCTAATTGGATAACACCATTAAAATTCTTCATGTCGTACCGTACAATTAACATATTTGTGTTACGTGGAATATTTGTAATCTTATGTGGACCGTTTTAAGTGTAATTACATGTTTAAACAACTTTGCTTATATATAAATCAAGAGGAGATGGAAAAGGTGTCGTAGGATTTGTTGTTTATAAAAGACGAAGTGGACAATCTTCTCCTTCGCATTGTTGATTGTTGAGCATTTATGAGGGATCTATGTCTCAAACCCAATCTTCTTCATCATACTATAATAATTGTGTGTAGTGAAGTGGTATCTTGTCTCATGGTGGTGGGTGTAAGGTTTTGAGTTAACACCCATTTGCGATTGTGGAGAAGTTGCAGTTATGAGAATAACAAAAACTCCTAAAAATGTGGATAAAAAGTTTCTTTATTCTCTACTTCAACAATGGCATATGCTGGAGGCAACATTTGGTCGTTAGCAACCCAAACAATTGCAGTTAGCAACTCTCCCCTATACTTGCTGTAACATCCCGTCCGGATATTACGAATTTAACAAAATAAAACAGAAATAATACATCAGCATCATTTATGCAAAAACTCATTTAATAATAATGCCTCATATCCCAAAACACAGGAAATATAAAACTTCATTGAAGTACCAACAAGTCCATGAATACAAAACGGTGAGTTTAGTCAAGTAGGCCATGAGCCTTTACATCATATATTAAAAATAGAGTGACAAAAAAAAAACATGAACATAAAAATTCCCATAATTAGCCTCTCTCCGTAGCTAAGCCTCACCAGCTCCACCTGCATCATCACCTGCTCACGTGTACCGCATACACGATCATCGCCAAACACAAGCAGATAGGGTGAGCTAACAGTTAAAACATACAAAAATATATATCAAATATACATATACATGTTTAACCAGTACAAATACATAACAACAACACAAATTCTTTCTTTATACTGCATGGCCACAACCATATCAAGTATCCTTTCTTTTCCCACAGAATCTTGCTCTAATTCCATCACATGGCCACCACCAAGTACCCCGATGCACCTAATGGAAGTCACGTTACCTTCCTTCCACATGGCCACCACCATGCATAATAAGTACATCAGGAAACCTCGTTCGAGTTCTTCTCATGGCCACAACCATGCGAGCAGTGTTCTCTATCTTCTATTGAGTATCTCCAGGTGCCTTGCTGCCACACCTATCGGCCACAACCGATAGAGCACGTGCGGAAACCATGCTACGGATCACACACCGTAACGCCAGGTGGAGTTTCCAAGTACGAACATAGTCCGTAACGTCCCAGAACTACCAAACTCGTCAGCAACCACTGAGGAGGACAATCCATATGGACCCATCCGTACTGGCCACAACCAGCACACTCACACCGACACACTCGCCAACCCGAGCCACAACTCAAGGTCCCTCGTGTTCATCCACTATCCCGAGCCCACAACTCAAGGAAAGTCATTCCGGGCCACAACCCATAGAATGCCACGTGCTTAACCCCTATCCTGAGCCACAACTCAAGGATACGTTCCGGGCCACAACCCTTGGAACACCAAGCCCACCAAAGAGATATTCTTAGAAGCCTTATAGACCATGCTTTACAATTTCCACTTCATCCCAATAAGATAGCAATAACACCTGCCTTGGGAGTTTCCCATCACCCTCACTCCCTTAAAATAAACTTTGTTGTGTAACTTGTCCAGCCTATCTCGCTTAAGCGAGATCATTCTCGCCTGGGCGAGACTCCCACTCGCCCAAAATTAATATACCCCGTCTAGGCGACGAGTTCAACAATAACCACCAATCTTCCCTCGAGATCTCGCTTAGGCGAGGGGTGCTCGCCTGAGCGAGACGCCATTCCGCTCAGAACAACATTTTATCTCGCCTATGCGAGATGTCCAATCAACCACCTAAAACACCCACGAATTCTCGCTTGGGCGAGGTATACTCGCCTAAGCGAGATGACCTATTGCCCAAGACCAAACCACATCGCCTGGGCGAGATACACGAGCAAAATAGAGAACACACGCCCCTGCATGTCTCGCCTGAGCGAGAATTGCAGGTTCTGGCAATGATTCACACGCATACACATTGCAACAGAACCCAATTACCCTCCCAAAATATACCAATCCAATTTGATCACATTGCACCATCAGAACAACATTCTTTATACACATTAGAAACCCAAAATCCCAAACTTGCACAACAACAACACCCTCAAATATAGAATACCCCTCCTATTCATGTAATTAGGTAAAATCCCAATAAAATAGCACCCAAACACCTAAACCCCCAATTCACCACATAGGGAGCACGAAAATTCATGGCATAGTATCATCACAATCATGCAAAATTTACCAAACATACAATTTATAGGTTCAGCTCCCCTAACCTGAAAAATCCTTTGCTTAAAACTTGATTTTGGGAGCTTTTCCCGGAACACCAATTCCCTCTCTTAGCTTCTCTCCCAAATGGCTCTCGATCGCTTCAGACCTCACTATTCACTCTCAATTTTCGCACTCCTTCTAAGCTTCTCAGAAAACAGCCTCCAAAACCCTCTTTCCTTCTCAAATTTTACCTTTTAAGAGTCCCTTAATATGGTTGGTAAAAACGAAATTTGGTTTAAGTGTGAGTTTCATTGTTAATCAAGGCCCATTATTTTGGTTATTTTTCAGCCCTTTTGGGGGCGGGTTGTCTCTACCCCTTTCATATTCAAGCCACACTAACATTTTAGAAAAAAGAAAGTTAAATTTGAGTCCACCAAGGTTCGAATCGAACCCACACCATGCAAAAGTTAAATCAACTCTAAACCATCAGACCAACCCATGTTTCTTGCTAACATATACAATTCAAGCAATATCTCATATTGAGTGTGGCCCAACATATTATTAAAACATTAATAACAAAATACACATAATTGACATACATAAGACTCGAACCCAAGTCCTCTCACACAATCAAAGTACTCTCAACCACATTAGCTAATACTTTTCTACGTCACACATAACAGTAATTAATGTCATAAATGCACAACTCACCCGCATTTATTAATTAATTATTTAATTAATTAATTAATTTCCGCGGATCTTACACTTGCCTTTGAGGAAGCAACCATCCAACCCAATAATGGAACGACATATGACAAAACTATCCTTGCATGCCTTGAAACATGTGTAAAACGTCCTAAATATGGATTCCTCTTGCATGTCTTCAACTTTGACTTTCATTGTGGAACTAGGAATGCATCTCAATAATTCGTATGCATAACCATGTATTATTTTAAATTACTTTTCAAATGAGCTTTCCACTTGGTCTAATGTTAATGCCTTAGCCTTACGAGCCATAGAGAATGTGACATTTGTATTCCACTTCCTCACAGCCTTCTCACATACATCCTTTGTCTTGAATTTAGGATTTTCTCTTAAAAATTTCTCTACATTCTTACTCAACCATTTTTCATTGATGATATTGATATTGATTTTGAACTCCCTGCTACAACTATGCTTGTTAACCACTTTCCTTAACTGCCAAGTTTTTGTGTGAAGGGAAATACGGACAATATGCTAACCACTCACATCTTCCTTATGCCCGCACGCATTTGACTCTTTTACTCTCTATTTATCATTTTTAACAAATTTTATATTTATACCAGAATGAACAACATAAGTTCTCAGAGCATGTGTAAAGTGATCCTTGTCTATGAAAATTGTGCCTACATCCCATTTATGCTCAGCCATAGATTTTGGCATCACAAATGTCCCAAATGGACCACAACTGCCCAAGTCATCCCCTTATGTGTCACTATTATGTCTTTAAGGCTAAGCAGTTCCTTTGATTGTAAATCATCCCTTAATGTGTCCCTATCAGTGTCTTCAAGGCTAATCAGTTCCTCAGACTGCCAATCATTCCCTGATTTTACATTATCTTCCTTAGTCTCTACATCATTTCCACCAACTTCAACCTCCACAGAACCTTCAAACATATTTTGTACACCATTGTCAATATTAATCTCAACATCAACTACTACTGCCCTTAGACTTCCCCTATCAAACTTAGGGTCAAGCACAACATCAGGCCCTACCTCACATTCACCCCTTACCTCAACCTTAGATTCACGTACTTCAGCCCCCCTCTCATGTTGAACCTCACATTCACCCCCACATGACCCCTCACCTCAACCTCAGATTCACGTTCATCACCCTCCACCTGACCCTTCACTTCAACCTCAAATTCACATACTTCAGCCCACCATCATGTTGAACCTCGCATTGAACCCCACCTCAATCCTAGATTCACGTACATCAACCTTCACCTAAGACTCAACTTCACATTCACTCAAACCATCACCCCATCTCAACTTCAACCTTACACTCACCTACACCATCCTGAATCTTTGATACCTCAGTGTTGAACCCAATCACAAAAAAAGCCACAATTCTTCAATCACGAACCTCACACACCTGCAATCACAACTTTCTCCATTAACCTAAACCCCCCAATTTCGCAAATGATTTTCAACACTGAAAATACAAACCACCTTCAACACTTAAAACCCTAATTTGGTGATTTTTAAATAATAGAAATTTTGTTTATGTTTTTATATTTTTAACCCTAATTCCTTTCGATTTATATATAAAAAAGTTCTTTAAACATGTAATTACACTTAAATCAGACCAAGTAAGATTGCAAATATTCTACGTAACACAAAAATGCCAACTGTATAGTCCAATGTTAAGAATTTAAATAACGTTATCCAATTAAGACTTAATTGAATCAAATTGGAAAAAAAATTGAGATCTATTTGAACAAAAAAAATTAGGATTAATTTGACAAAACTTAACAAAAATATAGACCAAATATGTATTTTAACCTAAAAGAAATAATTCTACATTTTCTTTAGTGAGGTTAGTTTTCAAAGAAGAGTATTCTAAAACAATAGGTTTAGTTTTCAAGATATCGACATGCTTTGTCAATTTTTTATTTATCTCTTTGATTTGTAATAAGCTTTCTGATCCGTCCAAGTCTTCCCATTGTTGGCATTAGAACCTTGTTCACGTCCTTTTTGAAGGCACTTCGTTGTTCCTCTCAACTTTTGCTAGCCTTTAGACATTTTGATGTAAATTGTGTAGGATTTTTGTACTCATAGTAGACGACTTGGGTTTTCCTATCTTTGGACCCATATTTGTTACAATTAAGCAATTTTCCCTCTGAAATCTTCCTTCTTCTTCGACATTTGGTGGATATTTCAAGAGATGAAGGAGATTTCATCATCTACTTTGAAGTTTGTTCCACATGAAGATTCTTCCCAGGAACTTCCACCTTAAGCATCTTGGTGGGTATAAATTTGGAGTAGGGATGGCAATTAGGGCCTGGCCCGCGGGCTCGGCCCGCAGAAAAAATGCGGGGCGGGCCAGGATAATGAGCCCGCATAGGCCCGCGCGGGCCGGCCCGCAAGCCCGCATAAAATTAAAAAAAAAAAACTTGCACTTGTGTATATTAATTACTTCTTTTATGGACTCTTGCATTAACATTTCAAATTCTTATATAACTGGAAAAGACAAGTATTATGTAATTTTTAATGTGCTA